>LDZS01002030.1_pt1 | contig 96942 bp, 100 predicted proteins | sample 615471 | NCBI WGS metagenome assembly LDZS01 (sample SAMN03408295, study PRJNA278302) | terrestrial metagenome | isolation source: oil reservoir sample K3 | place: USA: Alaska, North Slope, Kuparuk formation | collected 2013
TGTATTTAAGTATTATTGTCCTTATAAGGTGAGTGCCATGAGGGTGTTGATCTTAGGTGGTGGAAGTATAGGGAGAAGTGTTGCACAGGCTCTGAAAGGTGAATTCGAAGTTATTATCATAGAACAAAATGAAATTCGAGCAAAATCTCTTAGTGAAAGCGGATTTCACGTTATTCAAGGTGATTTTTCATACACAGCTTCCCTTTTGAAGGCCGGAATTGAAAAAGTAGATCTTGTTGTGATAACTATAATGGATGTCAATGGAATAAAAAAGACCATTCAGGCAATAAGAAATAATAATTCTGAAGTTCCAATACTTGTTTTAATCCCGGATGATACAACTGTAAAGGAGATTATATCCCAGATAAAGAAAGAATTTGAAACAGATGTTAAGATTGATTATGCCGTTTCCCCAAAAGCAGCCACAATTAAAGTTATAGTGGACACAGTTAAGAATCTCGGTAAAAAGAAAAATGCAACCTTATTATCTAAAAAACTCTCAGAAATAAAACAAAAAAGTGATTCTCTCTTAATAGTGATGCACGACAATCCCGATCCAGATGCAATGGCCAGTGCTGTTGCTCTTCAAGTTATCGCTCAAAATACAGGACTTAAAAGTACAATAGTATATGGTGGTGAGATAACTCATCATGAGAATAGGGCATTTGTTAACCTACTTGGCTTAGATATACGAAAAGTTTCTCCTGGTTCCTATGAAGTCAAAAGGCATTCTACGATAGCATTAGTTGATTGTCAACCAAATGGAAATCTTAGTATTTTGGATGATGAGGACCTGAAAAAAGTAGAGATATTAATAGATCACCACCAACTTTTGCAAAATTTGGAAGAAATGCTTCCTAGAGATGCATTTGTTGATGTACGCCCTGACGTTAATTCCACAGCTTCTATAATGGCAGAATACCTTCAAAGCCTTAACATGGAGGTGAATGGTACTTTAGGAACCAGCCTCTTCTATGGTATATACACAGATACCAAAAAGTTTTCAAAATTTAGTACTGCAGATCTTGATGCACTGGAATTCCTAGCAGGAAAGGTAGATTATGAAATTTTGGAAAGAATAGAGTATCCTGACATTTCTGTAGAGACTGCAGAGGTTCTGGCAAGAGCTATCATAAACAGAAAGACTTTTAAAAACGTTATTATTTCGAATGTTGGGTTTATAACAGATAGAGATGCCATTGCAGAGTCGGCAGATTTTCTGCTCAGACTTGAGGGTGTGAATACAGTTCTAGTATTTGGAATAGTTGATGACAGGATTGAAATATCTGCTAGGACACGGGATATAAGGATCAATGTAGGAAAAGTCTTGAAAGAAGCTTTTACAGACATCGGAAGTGCTGGCGGCCATGCACAATCAGGAGGAGCTAGAATTCATCTTGGAATATTCAAACTTGCCAAGGATAAAAACTCCCTCTTAAAATTAGTAGAAGAAGCAATAACAGAGAAGTTCCTAGAGGCACTTAACGTGAAAGAGGCCTAGGTTCTCTTTGCTTCTATTAATATTATGTCCCCAATGGCAGATACTCTTTCATAAGGAATTCCAACTTTCTCTCCTGGCAGTCCTAATGCCAAGATCCTACTTTCTCCTGCTTCTATTTCGATAAGCACTTCATCAACGTAACCTATGTAATATCCAGCAGTGTTGTATATTTGCTTTCCATAAATCTTTGATAACCTCATTACCATGTTGCCCACCATCTAAAATTCGTACTTTATCCTTTTAAATTTTCGCACTGAGTTTTGCAGTATTTTCGAGGAATGATTTCAAAAAAATCACCACTGTTGCAATTACGGCTCCAGCGATTCCGGTGAGAATTATGCTTTGAACGGCTCCATCAATAGCATACATGTTAAAATTCATAAATAACAAATTGGCAAGTATAAAACCACCAAAATATGCAAATGGCACAATGGAGATATCTAAAGAATCTTCCGGCGAAATAAGTCCCATAACAAAGACTACTACCACGAGAAGTGAGAAAGAATATGTTAAAGAAAATTCTGTTTTGATCCATAGTACATGAAGGAGGAGGGTCAGAATAAATCCAACTATAAAAGCATACCTCCCCGCATTTGCCTTTCCTTTATAAAGGCCAAAGAGTGCACCGAAGAATAGACCTAATCCATAAATTGGAAGTAATTCTCTTGTGGAGGTATAAGGGGGATAAATAAGGAGTATTATCAAGAAACTTATGGTTAAACCAAGCCCGCTATACCTAAAAGATGAGAGAATCCTTTTTCTCACTTTATAACCTCCACTTTAACTTTGGAACCATCTTTTAGGTTGAGTTTTTTTCTAAGGCATGCGGGGGCGATAATTTCTGCAACTTTAGGAGGATGAATTGTTCTTGAAGGAACCACTATTGCCCCATCAATCCCATTTATTCTTACTTTGTATGCCTTTACATCTCCAAACGTTCTTCCATCTTTTGAGAATCCAGGTATTGTTATGGGCTCAACATTGTAAAGAGCCTCATAAATCGTCTTGGGGAAAACCACTAAGATGTTCAAAGTTCCAGGATATGGCCTAAAGCCAAGGTATTCCCTTATTCTCTCTTTATATTGTTCTACATAATATTTCCCTTCACCTACTCCGGACACTACCTCTCCAACAATGTAGTTTCCATAGAGTATCTTGCCTATTTCTTCAAAAATAGATTCCAAAAGTTGAATTCCTGAAGAAGTTACTTCAACAAGCGTTCTTTTTCCGGAAGTATCTTTGATTACATATCCTTCTTTTTCCAAAGCTTCAAGCTTCCGCATAACTGATTGTGGTGAAGTTCCAATTTCTTGAGAAAGTTCCCTCAAGGTTATTCTAACCTTCTCCCCAACGCCTCCCCGCTTTGCAATTGATATGAGCAGTTTAAGTTCCTCCATCTCCAGCACCTTTGGAAAATTTATCTGCAATCTTTAAGGGTTTTGGGTAGTCCCCTTCATTTATTATTCTCACTATCTCTTTCGCAGAGTTTAAGTCAATTAAGTTGCCAACACTTACATAAGCTTTTCCAATTTTAACACATTCCCCTATCGAATTTGGAAGGGGCCTTTTTGCAATTCCAATGGTTGGTTTCCCAATTAGGAGGCCTATATGGGAAGCTAATCCATATCCGCGGGGATGGGCTTTTCCATGTCCTTCCACAATTAGTAAATCGAACTGCTCTCCTTTTAACAATAACAAAATCGGCCGAGTTTCCCTTAGAAAAAAATAAGTTGGAATATATGAGAAGGCGACTTCTGTTTCAATGGTCTTTGTTTTCAAAACTTCACAAGAAGGGAAGGAACAGAGAACAAATGCAGCTTTAGCTTTATTTCCCTTATATGACACATCAACTGCAGCAATAGTTTTAATTTTTGAAATATCCTGAGGTTTCTCCACGATTCTTTTACTTAGCTTTCTCTGGACCTCTGCAATTTTTTTAAGGTTCATTTCTCCACTCCTCGAGTTTTTTCTCTAAATTTTTGTTAATTTTGGCACGGGTAAGATCTTCGAGAGTTCGTTCGAGAATATATCTAGCTTGATCTTGTTTTTGCCTTATATTCACTAATCCTTTCGGATATTCCAGCGTGGCAAGCTCGTCGTAGAGTTTTTCCATGAATGCATACACTTCTTGGGCCTTCTCGATTTTGTCATTCAACAAAAGATTTAGAAAGTACCTTCTTAACTCTCCAATGAAATCTCCTATACCTAAGGCATAAGCTGTCTCTGGAATTCCGATTTCTTTTGGATGTGGGAATTCTTCATCCAGAAGATAGTGGTAGAAGAGATTGGCTTCTACATACTCTTGATGGGCATTTTGGACGTAACCGGTGAAATAAAGATCTTTATGCTCTGTGAGTATCTCTTTCAATTCACTCACCAACTTTTCAGCCATTTTCAATCTTTCTTCAGCGATTTCGAGATCTCCTCGGTGAAGGGCCTTTATACAATCACCACTTAGCCTAACAATATCCCTAGTGAGTCGGAGTGCTTTTTCTCGCATCTCATCTTTTTCATCTAGAACCTTTCTTATTTCGTTGATTATTTCAGAAATATTCATTAGCATCACCAAAACATTTTAAACATAGAGGAATAAAAACCTTCAGTTGTGAATGTAGCTTGTCTTATCCTCCTCTTATGAGGTATTTTCATCATCGGGCGGAAAGACCCCTTCCGAAAGGGCGGGATAGTTCACTCACAGAAACAGGCAGATTAGATCCATAATCAACTTTTCAAAATTTGCTTTCTGTGAGAAAATAACTAACAGTTATATATTTGCCCTGATATCATGCCGAAAAATATATAAAGGAACTTTCAGAGCTATGCACAGAAGAATCCATTGAGGTGATGATCATGGTCAAAAAGAATAGAAACATCATTGTTGAAGAGCTTGTGAGGACTCCAATTGAAATGCAAAAGGTGGAGCTTGTAGAAAGAAAGGGAATAGGCCACCCGGATAGTATTGCCGATGGAATTGCTGAGGCTGTTAGTAGGGCCCTATCAAGGGAATATATAAGAAGATATGGAATTATTCTCCACCACAACACAGATCAAGTGGAAGTTGTTGGTGGAAGGGCCTATCCAAGATTTGGAGGCGGAGAGGTAATAAAGCCGATATATATCCTTCTATCGGGTAGAGCTGTGGAATTTGTTGATAAAGAAATGTTCCCTGTTCATGAAGTTGCTATTAGGGCTGCGAAGAACTACCTCAAGAAGAGAGTTAGACATTTGGACGTTGATAATCATGTAATAATCGATTCGAGGATTGGTCAGGGGAGTGTGGATTTAGTTGGAGTTTTTAATAAGGTTAAGGAAAATCCAATTCCTCTTTCAAATGATACCTCATTTGGGGTAGGTTATGCTCCTCTTAGTGAGACTGAGAAGATAGTACTCGAAACTGAAAGGTTACTAAACAGTGAGGAGTTTAAGAAGAAGTGGCCAGCTGTTGGAGAAGACATTAAGGTTATGGGCCTTAGGAAGGGAGAAGAGATTGACCTCACAATAGCGGCTGCAATAGTTGATAGTGAGGTTCAGAATCCACAGGAATATATGGAAGTTAAAGAGGGTATATATAATGCTATTAAAGAATTAACTTCTAAATACACGAATAGAGACGTGAACATATACGTTAATACTGCGGATGATCCAGATAAGGATATTTACTACATAACAGTAACTGGAACCTCCGCAGAAGCCGGCGACGATGGAAGCGTTGGAAGGGGTAACAGAGTTAATGGTCTAATAACTCCAAACAGACACATGAGTATGGAAGCAGCAGGTGGCAAGAATCCAGTTAGCCATGTGGGTAAAATATACAACATTCTTGCCAACTTAATAGCAAGGGATATTGCAGAAGAGGTTGAAGGTGTCCAAGAAGTATATGTGAGGATTCTCAGCCAGATCGGGAAACCTATTGACGAACCTCTTGTGGCAAGTATACAAGCTATTCCAAAACCAGGTTACAAAGTTGAACAATTTGAAAGACAGACATACGAGATAGCAGATGAGTGGTTAGCAAATATAACAAAAATCCAAAAAATGATATTGGAAGACAAAATCAACGTCTTCTGATTTAACTTATGCTTCCTTTCATCTTTTTCTGCATAAGGATTCTCAAGATCCTAGCTTCCTCAAGCATTAGTTTCTCCTTTTGTTTTTTAATAATTTCAAGCTTTTTTTGCAGCAATTTGTCATCTTTCATCAAGCAGTCACCAGAAGATATATGCATTCATCATTTAAAAATTTTTCGTTTAATGCCTATCAAATAATCGGCAATTAACGTAAAAAAGCATATCTTTAAAAACCTTAAGTTAATAAATTATGGTGGGAGGTGAGAAAATGCTCATAGCCGTGAGTGGAACACCGGGAGTTGGAAAGACCACTGTGGCAAAACTCCTTGCAGAAAAAATGGGTTATGATTACGTTGATTTGAGAGAATTTGCTCTTAAGCATAGAATTGGCGAGATAAGAGGAGATGAGTTGGAGATCGAGTTCGATAAACTTGCATATTATGTGAAGGAAAAACTAAAAAATCGGAACACTGTATTAGACGGACACTTAAGCCATTTAATGCCAGTAGATCAGATTATCATACTCCGGGCACATCCCAAACTCATTGGAGAGCGGTTAAAAGAAAGAGGATACACCAAGGAGAAGATAAGTGAAAATGTGGAAGCTGAACTTGTTGATGTGTGCCTTTTAGAAGCCCTTGATGAGAATGAAGCTATTATAGAAGTGGACACTACTAACAAAACCCCCGAGGAAGTGGTTAATGAGATCTTGAGTTTACTGGAAAGAGGAATAAAAAGAAAAATAGGTATTGTGGACTGGGGTAAAGTTTATGATGATATAATCCCATATCTCAATCTTGGAGGTGATGATGAATGGGTCTAGGCATGTGGCTGAGAACCGGAGTGCTTATGGCCTTTTTAACCGGTCTCTTAATGGCGATAGGGTATGTTCTGGGTAACGAAACTGGTATGATGTTTGCTTTCATGTTCGCATTAGTGATGAATTTCTTCAGCTACTGGTATAGTGACAAGATCGTCTTAACTTGGTATCGAGCAAGAATTTTAGAGGAAGATGAAGCTCCTGAGCTTTATGAGATAGTGAGAGGATTGGCTCAGGAAGCTGGAATCCCCACTCCCAAGATTGCAATTGTACCAACTGAAACACCAAATGCATTTGCCACAGGAAGAAACCCAAAAAATGCTGTGGTGGCAGTAACTCAAGGGCTTTTGAGGATATTAAACAGAGATGAACTTGAAGGAGTTATAGCTCACGAGTTAAGTCACATCAAAAACAGGGACGTCTTGATTCAAACTTTGGCCGCTGTTATGGCCGGGGCAATAATGATGGTAGCAAGATGGGCCGGATGGATGCTCTGGCTCGGAGGGTTTGGAGGAAGAGATAGAGATAGAGATGCGAGCGGCGCATTAGGTGCAATACTCCTAATAGTTTTGGCTCCAATAGCAGCAATGCTCATCCAGATGGCGATAAGCAGGGCAAGAGAATATCTGGCAGATGAAACAGGAGCAAAGATAAGTGGAAAACCATGGGCATTGGCAAGGGCCCTTGAGAAGATTGAACATGCTGTTTCAATGAGGCCTATCAAAAACGGTAATCCAGCAACGGCGCACATGTTTATAATAAACCCATTCAGAGGAGTCAGCTTTGCAGAGTTATTCTCCACACACCCACCAACACAGAAAAGAATTGAAAGGCTTAGGAAGATTGCAGAAAACATGGGAATTGCCTTCTGATTTCATTTCTAATTTTCTTGAAGCCATCGAAATCCCTTTATATTTTGAAGGAGAGTTTTCGCTTGGGAATGAACAATGAAACGATTGGTGTTGGTAGTCATTTTAGCATTGCTCCTTCTCCCGGCATACTATGTAGTTAGGGAATTTTTCACTGATAATAATACCTCTCAATCGTGGGACGAGAATGATCTTGCTCTCTGGAGGGTGAAGATTGAACGTTTAGCGGCGAATTCGAGCTATGGAATCGGGGCTATATGGCTCGGGAAGGATAGCCTTGCAGGAGACAATTACATTCATATTGCAATAAGCCCCTATGGAGACAAAGAAGCTTTAATGAAAGCCATTGAAGAGATGGGCATTCCTCCAGAGGCCGTTAAAATAGAAGTCCGGGGAGAATACGACGAGGATTTCACGGCTCCTGAACCTGCTTGCCATATTAATTATACTCACACTCGGGCCGGGACCATTAATGGAGATGTTATAATACACACAAGCTTTGGAACAAGCGGGATGTACTATCTCAAGCTGCTGGCGTGTGAAGAAGAAGGAAAGGAGCTAAAGCTCACCTTTAAGCTGTGGAAGTGCAATCCTGCATCCGTTATGTGTACCGATGATCTTACATTTCCAAAATTTGAAATCAAGTTTTTGAAAGACTACCAAAGAGTTAAGGTAACCGTTCTGGCAGATAGCTGGACCGGAAAAAGAACAGGTGTATATACCTTTGACCTCTCTCACAAGCCTCTCTGGGTTCTTCACGAAGACTCCGAGAAAAGAGAAGAGATGTATATTTACAGAGATGGTTGGGTTAAGGTTCTTTATGCGGTTCCTCCAAAAGAAGCGCTCGAAGTGATTGGCAGCCCTTACGTTTACCTTTACCCATGGGAGTTTTTTGAAAAGTATGGACATAACCAGACGAGGCTTAATCAGGAAATCTTGGCAATTGCAAAGGAAAAAGGGTACCTTGCAGAGGAGGAAGAACATCTGGTATTTATTTACGTTCCAAACTTCAGCAGAGAGACCCTCCAAAAAGTGGAAGAAGATTTTGGAGAATACGTTCAGGCAATAGTGTTAAGGAATGAATAGTCATTCAACCTTTCGAGAGAAAGCCTTAAAAACTCTCTTCCAAGCTCAAAACGATGGCCATGAAAAAGCTCAGTGATGTTTTCAAAGAACTTCTCAAGGAAAAGGGAATTGACAAGGTCGGAAGCCTATCGAGGAGAATCCCCAAGAGAGACTCCAGCAGACCACTGCAAGAGATAGCCATAGCGGTTCTTGAGGGAAAAGGCGTAATCGTGAAGGTAAATGAGCCAACGACGATAGCCTGGGATTTGGAAGGAAAGCCAACAAAAGGTGCTCTTTTTGCATATCTGCCATTAAATTCCTCGCATCTAAAAAAGTTTGAAATTGTTGTTGAAGGTAAAGACCTCAGAGAAAGACTTTGCCAGCAAAAGTGGCCGTATTTTATAATTGACTTCATGCATTGGGAAAAGCACAGAGAGAAAGAAAAGAAGAAAGTGGCCCTTCAAGCATCTCAAAGCTATGGTATAATAAGAGACTACCTGTGGGGAGACAGGTTAGCGCTTACATGGGTTAACGAGGAATTTAAGGAACTAGCAAACTTCCCCTTAGAGAAGGTTACCGCCTACGAGGGAGCAACGTGGGAGTTTCTCAAAAAAGAAGGAATAGAGAGGGTTGTTCTCCTCGACCCATGGGCTGACAAAGACCTTAGTGAAAACGATTTCTCCACTGAGGCATTTATAATTGGGGGAATTGTCGATACCGGGGGAACAAAGAAGAAAACCACGCCTAAAATAGGAGAAGAGCTTGAAAAGAGGGGAATAAAAGTCCTGAGAAGAAAGATTTCGCTGAGGGGGGATATAATTGGTGTCCCCGATAGAATAAACCTCATTCTCGAGATTGTTCTCAAAATGATTCTGGAGGGTAAACCCATGGATGATGCAGTTCTGGAAGTCCAGTCACCACTTCACGCAAAGTGGAGGTTAAGGAAAGAGCTGCCAAAACACAAGAAAAGGTTTTTAATAGACGGAAAGAAGTTCTTGGTCGTTGAAAAGGAGCTCTTCAATGAATACTCAAAGTGGCTCAACATAAGGTGGGAAGATTTTGTCCAGGTTTTAAGGGAGCTCAACTTCGTAGCCCTTGAGAGGAAAAGAATCCAGCAACTAAACAAGATTTCAAGCCCTAGGATAATCAACGGCAAGCTTTACAGGGTTATTCTGCTGAAAAGAGCTATGATGCTCTGCTATAACTGTTAATTACATGTAAATTTCGAAAGATTTATAACTTATGATACCGTAAGTTACTTACGGTGGCGTAAGTGTTGTTTGATCTGAGACCAAAGAACAGAAGAGAGGAAATATTTGATAGAGAAAAAGAGTTTAAAGATCTCGAAAAAAGCGTAGAAGTGTATCCAATGACTATCATATTGGGCATTAGGAGAGTTGGAAAGAGTTCTATTCTGCGAGCATATCTCAATGAAAATCCCGGAATTTTAATTGACTGCAGAAATTTGTACGCAGAAAGCGGATATCTAACGAAGGAAGATCTCATAAGAAACCTTCAATCAAAAGCAGGATTGCTAAATAAGATAACATCAAAATTTAAAATATCAGTTAACTTGAAGTTCTTAACAATAGAGCCCGGAGAGCTTTCTTTAAGAGAGATCTTCGAAGAGTTAAACAGAATTGGAGAAAAAACAGGGAAATTCATAATAGCCTTTGACGAGGCTCAATACCTTCGATTTTATGGATCGAGGGGTGGAAGAGAACTTTTAGCATTGTTTGCCTACGCATATGATAACCTTCCAAACTTGAGACTTATACTAACAGGCTCAGAAATCGGGCTTCTTCATGACTTCCTCAGTATAACTAACTATGAGAGTTCCCTTTATGGAAGACCCGGCGGAGAGATTATAATGAAGCCATTTGACAAAAAAACGTCCATCGAATTCCTTAAGTATGGATTTAACGAAGCCAAAGTTGAGATTGATGAAGAGGAAATAAAAAAAGCCGTGGAGATTTTGGATGGGGTACCGGGCTGGCTCGTAATCTTTGGAGTGGAATACTTAAAAAATGGGAACTTTGAAAAGGCCATTCAGAGAACATTTGAAATCGCAAGAGGCCTTGTAGTTGGAGAACTAAAGGAACTGAAGAAAAGAAGTCCCAGGTATGTTGAGATCTTGAAGAGCATAGCCCTCGGCTACAACAGATGGAGCCTCATAAGGGACTATTTAAAGGTTAGGGGGGACAACATATCTGATCCCCGGTTGTATGCGCTTATTGAGAATTTAAAAAAGATGAGCTGGATAGTTGAAGAAGATGAGAGATACAAAATAGCGGATCCCGTTGTGGCGACCATGTTGAAAAGCTGACCCTTGACTTATGCCCCCGTAAGCTACTTACAGTACCACCAAATAAAAAAGTATGGTTCAGAAGAACACTATGACCGCGTCCTCTACTACCGCGGTCTCTACCTCTTCCCCTTCACTGAACACTGCCTTCCTGAGCACGATGTCATCCTTGCCAAGCTCTACCTTTTGTCCGTCGACCTCGAACTCTACCTTTCCTACCTCCTTGAGAGCCTTTGCAACCTCCTCGGCGTTCTCCTTGAGGTAAGCTGTTATCTTTGGCACGAGCTTTCCGTATTTTGGTCCAACGGTCTTGAAGTTCGGCTTGATTTCGGCAATCTTCTCCTCAAGTTCTGGCTCGCCCTTGATTATTTCGAGCTTTTCGATGTTCATTGTTCCAGCAATGTCCCTTTCGAGGGCTTTCAATATTTCGTAGCTGTCCGTTGCATAAATTGCCACGTGTTTGAGTTTAGCATTCAAAGCCAGTCCATGGGAGTTCTTATATCTTCTCATTGCTCCAATTATCTCACTGGCAAACTTTCCGATCCTCTCTGCTTCTTCATCTACTCTGTCCTCTCTGTATTCTGGCCACTCTAGGAGGTGCACGCTTTTGGCTCCGACCTTGTCTTTAAACATCTCTTGGTAGAGCTCTTCCGTTATATGGGGTGCAAGGGGTCCGAGGAGCAGTGTTATGTTGTACAGGAGCTCGTAGAGAACCATCTTGGCCTTTAACTTGCTCTCCTCATCCTCTCCGTATAGGCGGTGCTTTATCATCTCTATGTAGTCATCTGCAACCTCGTGCCATACAAAGGTCATTAATTCTCTAGTGAGAAGGTTGAAGCGGTACTTTTCGAGTTCTTCGGTGGCAAATTTTATTAAACGGTGAAGTCTAGAGAGTATCCACTTGTCAAGGGGTTCGAGTTCTATATCTTTGTACTCTTCGTAATCAAAGTCTTTGATATGTCTTTCTGCAAAACGGAAGATGTTCCATAACTTTTGGAGGAAGCGGTAGTTGTAGTCCACGATTTCCCACTTGAATGGATGATCCTCTCCAGGTGGGGCCAGGGCTGTCCAAAGTCTTAATGCATCAGCACCATATTTTGGAATCACTTCTTCCGGTGAAACCACGTTTCCATAACTCTTGCTCATTTTCCTTCCATCTGGGCCTGCCACCATACCATTGATGAGTATATCGTCCCAAGGCTTCTCTCCAGTTAGAATGTAAGTCCTGAAGATTGTATAGAAACCCCATGTTCGTATGATGTCTGTCCCTTGAGGTCTTAGGGATGTGGGGAAGTTGTGACTGAACCATTTTTCATCTTTTTGCCATTTGCTTATTACAAGCGGGGTTATAGATGAATCCACCCAACAATCAAGAACGTCTTTTACCCCTTCTAGGTTGGTACTTCCACATTTGGGACATTTATCTACAGGTGCTCCGTTGAATCTTGGATCCACTGGTAAGTCTTCCTCTCTTGCAGGGATTATCTCGCCACAGTCTTTACATACCCAAAATGGAATTGGAGTCCCAAAAACTCTCTGTCTGCTTATTACCCAGTCCCAATCCATACTCTCGGCCCAATCCTTTAGTCTTAGGAACATGTCTGGTGGGTACCACCTTATTTGCTCTGACACCTTCACTATTTCATCGGTAAGCTCTTTTACTTTTATAAACCACTGTTTCTTGGGTAATAGTTCGATAGGGGCCCTGCATGAACTTCTTTCAGTGTGTCTAAGAACACGGTGGTGCACCTGCTTCTTCTTATAAAGGAGGCCCATTTCTTCCAGATCTTTCACTATCGCTTCTTTTGCTTGTTCTGCTGTTAGTCCCTTATACTTGCCGGCATTTTCATTCATAGTGCCATCTTCATTTATGGTTATAATCACAGGCAGGTTGTAACGTTTTTGCCATAATACGTCTTGTTCATCACCATAGGTACAGTTATAAACGGCTCCGGTACCAAATTCAGGATCCACGTCTTCATCAGCTATTATTGGTACCTCTCTCTCAAAAATTGGGAGCTTTACCTTTTTACCCACTTTATTCTTATAGCGCTCATCTTCTGGGTGGACAAAGACAGCCACACATGCCGGCATAAGCTCGGGCCTTGTAGTAGCTATTGGAATGTAATCTTCTTCCCCGGCAATTGGGAGCTTGATGTAGTAAAGGTAACCATCCTCTTCCACATACCCTACTTCAGCCTTTGCCAAGCTTGTCTTACACCTTGGACACCAATAAACGGGATGTTTGTCCTGGTAAAGAAGGCCTTTCTTGTAGAACTCAAGAAGGGACTTTTGCACTAAAGCTTTGTACTCATCATCCATCGTATGATATTCTAATTCCCAATCTGCTGAATAACCTATTCTGATGAACTGATTTCTCATGGCCTCAATGGCCTGCCAGGTCCATTCTATACACTTCTTAAGGAACTCTTCGGGTTGATCTTTGCTTATTCCGAACTCTTTCTCTACTTTGAGTTCCGTTGGAAGGCCGTGGTTGTCAAAACCCTGCGGAAAGAGGACATTATAACCTCTCATTCTCTTGTATCTAGCTACTATGTCTATCCACGTATGACTAAGCACGTGCCCGAGGTGCAGCGTTCCGCTCGTGAACGGGGGAGGAGTGTCTATAGAATAGGCCGGCCTCTTTTCGTCGAGCCTGTATTTGTATATTCCCTCTTCAAGCCAGAATTTCTGCCATTTAGACTCTATTTCATTTGGATCATAGCTCTTTGAAAGCATCTTCTTTCACCTCTTTTGAAGATGTTTAACCTATCAAAAGCGTGCCTTAAAAAGGTTAATCCTCTTGGTGGTGCTGATAAAAAGTTCACTAACCAGAAAAACAAGAATCTTTTTTCAGTAAATTTAACAATAGATGTACTGATTGACGATATGCACCACCAGAAAATAAAGAGAGTTTGAAGTTTAAAAAGTTTACTTTATTCCAATAAGCCAATACCTTCTGTCATTTGGATCAAGTCTTCTTTTTAAGTGGCCATAGATTTTGACATCATTAAAGGATTCCTTAGCAAGTAGCCTTATTTCCCTTGGAGTGTATATGTTGAGTATATCATCAACAAAAAATGATTTGGTTTCTCCGTTTGGCTTGAGTATTTGGACAAGCCGCTTGAAGTGTAGTTTTTGGAGTCCTGGTTCGACTATTCGCCAGTCTGTGATCACTAATTTCTCCTCATCTGTGCTCTCGTCCCACACTATTGGGCCATCACTCCCTCCATAGAACCAGCAGGGGAAATCTGCAACAAAGACCCCTCCGGGCTTAAGGGCCTTGATCACTGAGTTAAACAGTTTTTTGAGGTTCTTTTCGTCAAAGTACATAATGCTGGAGAAGAACATTGTCACTGCATCAAATTCTTGTTCAAAATTTACCTCAAGGGCATCCCCCTGAATGAACTCGATGGTTAATCCCTCTCTTTTGGCTTTTCTCTTTGCAACTTCAAGCATCTCTTCATGCAGATCCATGCCTACAACTTCGTAACCTCTTTTAGCAAGTTCCAGTGTTGGGATTCCTGTACCACAGGCCAGATCTAAAATCTTCTTCACCTCTCGCTTGGCATCCCCTTTGAATATTTCTTCAACAAAGTCAATCTCGTCTCCAACTCTCTCGGCCCGTCTTCGGTAAATGGCGTCGTAGTACTCAGCTAAAACAGTATAAAGCTCATGCATAGAACCACCTTTAATTTATGAGGTTTTAATTGCTTAAAAGACTTACTTTCTCGTTTTGAAGTCATTACCTTTCACGACGAGAAGAGTTAGAATTTTAAGCTCTAGTTGACTCAGAAAAATAGAAACTTTTAAATAGTTTACTTACAAGTAAATTACTGGTGAGTAAATAATGTTCATAAATCGGAAGGCAGAGCTTAAACTTCTTGCCGATAGAGTAAAAAGTAACAAGGCAGAATTTGTGGTGCTTTATGGAAGACGAAGAATAGGTAAGACTGCACTTATTTTAGAACTGATCCGACGATATGGAGGAATTTATCTCCTAGCGAGAGAGACAAGTGAGACTGAGAATTTGAGACGTTTTTCTGATAGACTAGCGAATTACTTTAATGATGATATTCTTAGAAAAAATCCCTTCCAAAGTTGGGATGCTTTCTTTGAGTACCTGCATCAAAAGTCAAAAGAAAGAATCATTGTTGCTATAGACGAATTTCCATATCTTGTAAAGGGCAACAAAGCCCTCCCATCGATTCTTCAAGAATACTGGGATTTAAAACTCTCCAAAAGCAAGATTTTTCTGATAATATGTGGATCATCTGTAAGCATGATGGAGAAGCTTCTTGGTTATAAGAGCCCGATATATGGTAGGAGAACTGCCCAACTTAAGCTCAAGCCAATGGATTTCTTCAATGCGAGAGAATTTTTGCCCAAATATTCTCCTGAGAACTTTTTGAGGGCCTATGGGGTACTTGGAGGAAGTCCTGCGTACTTGCTCGAGTTTGATGGAAAGAAGAGCATTGAAGAGAATCTCCTAAATTACTTCAGAAGTGATTCTTTCTTATATCAAGATGCCCCCTTCATTCTACGGGAAGAGCTTGATGAACCTCGAAATTATTTTGCCATTATGGAAGCAATAGCAAAAGGAAAAACTTCACTTGGAGAAATTATGAGTGAAACTGGACTTAATAGGGCTATTGTGGGGAAATATCTTTCAGTCCTCATCGATCTCGATCTTGTGAGGCGGGAAGTACCAGTAACAGCAAGCTGGAAGAGCAGGAAAGGAAAATATTACATAAACGACCCCTACTTTGCATTTTGGTTCCGCTATGTTCAGCCCAATATTGACTTGATTGAGATGGAACAGGGAAATGCATTAGTAAAATTAGTCATGGAGGATATTGATCAGTATCTCGGCGTAGTTTTTGAAGAAGTCACGAAACAGTTCTTAGCTAGGCTTAACAAGATGGATAAGTTACCTCTCAGCTTTACTAAAATTGGTCGGTGGTGGTATAAGGGCGAGGAAATCGATCTTGTTGCACTAAATGAACGTGAAAGACAGGCTTTGCTTGTTGAGGTTAAATGGAAGGATGTAAGTGAAGGTGAGGCCAGGAAGATTTTGAAAGAGTTAACAAAAAAAGCCCAACTTCTGGATTTAAAAAATTGGCAGGAGGATTATGGACTGGTTGGAAGAAGTATTGAGAAAAAAGACAAATTAAGAAGTGAAGGATGGTTTGTTTGGGATTTGGAAGATTTTGAAGCTTTGATTAGGACCTGATTTGCTTTTCACTTTAATGGGTGAGGTTTTCAAGAAGCAATCCAATGTGAAAAGATTATTAAACTTTCTGCATAATGTTAAACGGTGGTGTAAAAATGTCTCATGAGGAACACAAGGCAAAGGCCCCTAAGAAGTTTAAGTTTGCTGTTATAACCGTCAGCGACACGGCAAGCCTCGGAAAGAGAGAGGATCTGAGTGGATATTACATAATTGAGGAATTGAAAAAAGAGGGAAATGATAACGTTTACTATGCAGTTGTCCCTGATGAGAAGCTCAAGATAATAAAAGCCGTAATTGAAGCCCTAGAAAAGGCCGACATTGTGATAACTACTGGTGGAACAGGGATAACGAGAAGGGATATTACAATTGAGGCTTTGAGGCCTCTTTTTGATGAAGAATTTGTGGGTTTTGGTGAGATTTTTAGATTGAAAAGTTATGAAGAGGTAGGAACTGCAGCAGTGCTAAGTAGAGCAACAGCTGGAATAATAAGAGACAAGGAGAGCAAAATTGTTTTTTGCCTCCCAGGAAGTTTAAATGCTGTGAAAACTGCTCTTGAGATAATAAAACGAGAAGCTTACCATATTCTAAAGCATGCAAGGGAATAGTTGGAAGTTTTAACTTATAACTTAAAAGTTAGAAGGTGATGGTATGAGGGAATTTAAACAGCTAACACCCTACAGAGAAGCTCTTGAGATGATGTTAAACGACATAAAGGAGATTGAGGAAATCGAAGAACTTCCCCTTGACGATGCTCTTGGGAGGGTTCTTGCTGAGGACGTTATTTCTCTGATAGACTTACCTCCCTTTGATCGCTCTGCAGTTGATGGGTATGCAGTTAGGGCAGAAGATACTTTTCAAGCCAGGGAATATTCTCCTGTAGAACTTGAAGTTATTGACGAGATAACAGCGGGAATGGAAAGCAAAAAAGAAGTTAGCAATGGAAAAGCGGTAAAACTCATGACTGGCAACAAAATGCCAAAAGGGGCCAATGCGGTCATCGAGCAGGAGAAGGTGAAGAGAGAAGGGAATAAGATTTACGTTCTTAGACCCGTGGCCCCGGGACAAAACGTTGCTTTCAAAGGAGAAGACGTGAAGAAAGGAGAAGTCGTTCTCAAGAAAGGCCAGATTTTAAGACCCCAAGACTTAGGTTTGCTAAAGGGGATTGGAATTAAGAGGGTCACAGTAAAAAGGAGGCCCAAAGTAGGAATAATAGTAACGGGCGATGAGCTTATTGAAGAACCCGATGAAGAGGCCTTAAACGAGGGAAAAATCCTAGAGAGCAACTCTGCGATGCTGAAGGCCCTTATTAGACAGTATTTCGGCGAGTCCATCTTTTATGGTGTAATACCAGATGATGAAGAGCTAATTGGAGCAACTCTCGAAAGGGCAAAATGTGAATGCGACCTCGTTCTCATAACTGGGGGCAGCGCCTTTGGGGAAAAAGATTATGCCCATAAATTCGTTAACCTGCTCTTCCACGGAACGACAATAAAACCGGGAAGACCAATAGGCTACGGCGAGAAGATCTTCGTGATGAGCGGCTATCCGGCAGCGGTTTTTGCCCAGTTCCACCTTTACGTTAAATATGCCCTTGCAAAGCTCTCCGGAGCAAACTATAAACCTACGAAAGTTAAGGCGAGACTTAAAGAAAAAGTCCCGTCATCTCTCGGGAGACATGAATTCGTGAAGGTTTACTATGAAAACGGCGAGGCAGTGCCTATCAAAAAGAAGGGAAGCGGAATAATGAGCGCACTAGTTGAGAGCAACGCCTACCTTGAGATCCCCGAGGACAGCGAAGGATACAAAGAAGGGGAAGAGGTCTGGGTGGTGTTGTACTGAAAGTCACTATCCATTCAGCTCCTTTTTATTAAGTTTTTAGTATGGAGTTCCTCTATTACCGGAAACAGATAGAGAGTGCTCACTAATCCAAGATAATGAATGAAAATATTTACCAAGCCAGCTTCTCCGAGTAGATTTCTTGGGAATGCTGCCCATATTGCTCCGACGATCAAGAGAGAGATTGCCAGAATGAAATTTCTAATAACAACTTTTCTCTTTTGAGCTTCTTTGCCCAAGGAATTCCAATCGTACTCCCTGAAGGCCTTTGAAACAGTATAAACTAACAAGAGGATGCCTCCAATAAGCAGTGGAATACCGATCACAAAAATGGAGTAGATGATGGAGATTAAACCACCTGTAATGAGCATAAACGAGTTTGAGAACATCAATGGTGGAAGTTTGAAGTTGAATTTCCTACTCAGCATATTTGATGAAAAATATGGAACAGCCCCAATCAGTGCAGAATCTATCCCTGAAAATCCCATTCCATAGCGGAGATCATATCGTCTCATTACAAGCAAATCGACAATAGAGAGTATTGGGGGGAGGATTAGAAAAACGAAAACTAAGAACCTTTTGAAAAGTCCTACATCTTTTCCAGCTTCGGCCAAGAAGTATAGAGTTGGGAAGATCACTATGAATATGATTAAATTTCCTAGCAAATGACCAAAGTTCACATGAACAAAGTGCGTTGTGTATAATCTAATCCAGTCTCCTGGATTTGAAAAAGAGAACTCTTGGTAGTTCATTACAAGCTTTTCTTGGAGAGTAAAAGGAGCTAAGTGCAGAGAGATAAGCGTAAGAAGTATCATAAGGTACATGATTACAAAGTGTCGTCTTTCTCTGCTAAGTATGGACATAATTAAACCTTAGCGTAAAGGATTTATAAGGGTTTATATACAAAGGTATGGGGTGGAAACAAATCGACTTAAACGAACGAACAGACATAGAGAACAGGCCTTGCCTGAGCATGACGAAAGAGGAGTTGTTAGCCGAAATTGAAAAAGAAATTCATTATCTTTCTCTAAAAGTTCGGCTCATTGAAACGGAGAGCCCCAACCGGTATTTGATAACACTCATCACAACTCTAATATCTATTGCCCCGTTCATGGCGAATTTTCAGGTTGTAGTTAACATGTTAAACGTATTGACATCAATTCTAGCTGCGATGCTCCTTTATTATCTCGTATTTTCCATAATACTCTTGAAGGACCTCATTAATGTATCTTTACGTAATGAAGAACGTAGAAATTCCATTCAAAGATACAAGAAACTCATTTCGGACCTTAACAAACTTCAGTTCATAGTTCCAATCAAGTGGATTTCTTTGTTATACTTGTCTATTAGTGTGATTCTCGGAGGGATAGTGTTTGCATTGTTGGTCACTGGCCAAAATGAAGTCAAAAGACTTATTGAATGGTACATCCTTACTGTGGTGGGTATCCATATATTAGGTGCCATACAAGGATATTTCGTTGGATATCAAATTTCAGACATGCTCTCTCCCAATCAAGCCCATAAGAGTAAGCCAGTAGTAAGATCCAAATCCCTAGTAAACTTGCTGTTGGGCATCTCAACAATCCTCCTCGCGATAGGTCTTTTTCTATGGTTCCGCATAACCTACCAGAATCTTAAAAACAATAGTAACGTTGGTGTTGCTATTATAGTCATGGCAGCTGTGTATTTTATAGTGTTTTTATGGCTTATCCCGTACTCTAACAAACATGAAGCAAGCAATATTTTGAAAACTCAATTGTACAAACTTCTTGAGCTTGCTGATGAACTACGCTACAAATCTGAGAAATTACAAATAGATGAGTATAGTCAAAAATTCTTGGAAATACTTGCATGGATTACTATTAAGAAGACTAAAAAGCACTTCTGGGAGTTCTACGAATTCCAGCCTAATCCTAAATATGAATCTTGGCTTCTCCAACAAGAACAAACTCGGGTCATAACTGAAGCTCAAGAAAAAACTAGTAGTGCTCCTTCTGAGAAAGAAAAAACAGAATAAGAATAAAAAGAGTTCTGCAGGTTTTTACAACATGATAATCACAATTATCATAATCCCACTTATCACTTTAGCAAAAGGTTTAAAATGATAATATCAATTATCATAATGGTGATTATCATATGGCTAACTTCGTGAATAGGACGGAAGAACTCAAGGCAATTAAAGAGAGGCTCTCAAGCGATGGGTTTGAACTCATCGTTATCTACGGCAGGAGGCGTGTTGGGAAGACTCGCTTAGTCCTTGAAGCCGTGAGAGACTTTCCCCACGTTTATTATCTCGCCGTTGAAGGCGACAACTTGAGGCACTTCAAGGAAACCGCCGAAAGGGTCTTTCCGGAGATAAGGTATGTCCATGAGGATTGGGAGGCGCTTCTTCACGCTTTAAGGGACAAAATCATTATCATAGATGAGTTCCCAAACCTCATAAATGAAAACCCCGCAGTTTTGAGCATATTCCAGAGAGTCATTGATACCAAACTGGTTAACTCAAACACGAAGCTCATCCTCCTAGGATCTTCTGTGAGTATGATGACGGAGAAAGTCCTCAGCTACAAAAGCCCCCTCTACGGCAGGAGAACGGGCTCCATGAAGCTCAAACCGCTGAAGTTCTTCCACCTCAAGGGGTTCTTTCCCCGCGCAAGCTGGGAGGAGCTTGTAGAGGTCTACGGCATGACGGATGGGATTCCCTTCTACATAGCACAGGTCAGACTTCCCTTCTGGGAGTGGCTCGACCGGGAGCTGAAGAGCCCCGTGAGCTTCTTCCGTGACGAGGTCGATTTCCTGCTGAGGTACGAGTTCACGGAGACAAAAACATACAGGAGAATACTCGAAGCCATAGCCCTCGGCAAGACGACGCCCAAAGAGATAAGGGACTTCACGGGGATGAAGCACTCGGAGATAACCCCATACCTCAGGAATCTAATCGAGACTGGTCTAGTTGTGCGAGAAGTACCCCTGACGGAAAAACCAAACTCCAAGCGGGGCCGTTACTACGTTGCAGATAATTTCATCGCCTTCTGGTTTCGCTTCATCTATCCAAACCTCTCGCTCATAGAGGAGGGCGTATTTGATGTAAGTGAGATACAGCGGGACTACAACCACTACCTCGGTCCTGTTTTCGAGAAGATTGCAAAGCAGTTCCTTGTTGAGCTGAACAAAGCTAAAAAGTTGCCTTTCCGCTTTATGAAAATCGGCCGCTGGTGGTATAAGAGTGAGGAAGTCGATTTGCTGGCTCTGAACGAGCGCGAGAGGAAGGGTTTGCTGGTTGAAGTTAAGTGGAAAGAACTAAGCGAGAGAGAAGCCAGAGGTATTTTGAAGGATCTGGAGAGGAAAGCAAAACTGGTTGGGCTTGAAGAGTGGGAGAACTTTTATGGGCTTGTGGCAAAAAGGATAAAAGGGAAAGAAGAGCTAAAAAACGAAGGCTTGCTCGTGTGGGACTTGAAGGACTTTAAAGAAGTTTAAAAAGAGCTTGCAATTACCCCTTCATAACCTTCCACACCAAAATTGGGAAGACCAGCGTTGCATCGGCCCATATTTCAACGTAGTCTGCTTTTGCCTTTATCTTGCCCCAGCTTACCCCTTCACTTGGCGGTGCACCGCTTAGCGAACCGTCCCACGGGACAGCGGTAGTGATGTAGATAGCATAATCCGTTCCTCCTCTGAAGAGGTTTGCGTTTATTATGGCATGCTTTGGGAAAGAGCCACCAAGGATTATTGAAGCGGTTTCTTTTGCCGTGATTGCAAGGTTGTTGAGCTTCACTATGTCGTTGGCAATGTCTATAATAAGCTCCCTGTCTCCTCTTTCTTCCTTAAAAAAGTAGAGCATGTCTCCAAAGGAACCGTCGGTTAAAGCCGGGCAAAATATCGGAATGTCATTCTTGTAAGCCCAGTATAAGATGCTCTTCTCCTTTTCCTTCCCAAGCTTCTCGTCCATGTATTTTCCGAGCTTATAGATAATCTCACTTGCAGTTAAAGCCCTCTTTTCTTCTCTCTCGATTTCCAAAAGTCTCTCAAAGAATGGGATCATGTGCTTCTCGAACTCGATGTATCTATCATTAGGCACGAATATGTTGCCGATTCTGTTTATTCCCTTCTCTCTCATTTTCGCATCGTCCACACTCCATTCACCGAGGATAAACGGCTTTAGGGCCTTTATGAAATCCTCCTCAACTCCTCCAGCCGTTGTTACTATTACATCAACCTTTTTGTGCTTAACGAGGTATGCTATAATCTCTCTCAGGCCGGAAGAAACTATGTTGGAAGTGTATCCCAAAAAGACCCTAACTTCCTCCCCTTTAGCCCTTTTTGCTTCGACCTTCTTCCAGATTTCAATAGCTTTTCCTAAATGAGTAGCCTGAAATCCTATTCTCTCATAATAATCGATGACCTCCTCCAAACTGCTCACATCTTCAAGCCACGGGCCAACAACCGGGATTTCCTCAATTCCCTCTGTGGATGATTCTTTAAGAACGGACTTTTTTGGATCCAAATTTTGCACCTCCAGTGAGGATTTTTATGAGAACTTAAAGTTTTTTCTTTACTTGAGTGATTTTATGGCTTCCATGAATCTATGAATAACCTCTTTCGGAGCGCTCTTCTTGGGGCTTCTCTTCATTAAAGGCTTCTCTCCATTTATATACCGTTCAAACCATTCAAAGACCTGCTCAAGGGCCTCTTTGAAGTTGCTTACGGGCTCGAAGGATTCATCAAGATAGTAAACTTCCTCGTTCTTGATGTCATATATAAGAACTGCTGGATAAATACTATCGTCTTTGCATGGACATTCGGACTCTATGCTAACCTCAATTATAAAATCCCCTACCTCAAGAATTCCCTCTTTCTTTAGGATTTCTTTCCACCCACTCATACATTTATGAATTGGAATTCAAGTTTTAAATTTAACCGCCAAACATTTAAGCCTCTCCGTGTATTTTGTAAGGGTGGTGGAATGAAGATAATAGCAATAACAGACATCCATGGCAGAGCGAATAAAGTTAAAGAGATCTTGGAGCATCTTAAAGGCGAAGAGTTTGACCTTATCCTGATAGCCGGCGACATAACCCATTTTGGGGGCAAAGAAGCGGCTTACAATATCTTAAAAGAGTTCATAAGCTTTGAAAAACCCTTCTATGCCGTCATGGGGAACTGCGATGGCAGAGATACACTCGAACTGCTGGAGGAACTCAATGTAAATCTCCATGGCAAAAGGATAGAGTTCAACGGCGTCGGCATTACTGGAATAGGCGGCTCAAACATAACGCCCTTTTCCACGATATGGGAACTCAGTGAAAACGAAATCTGGGAAATCTTAGTTGAAAACTACCAAGACGGGGACATAGTACTTTCCCATGCTCCACCTAGGAACACTAAAGTCGACAAAACTTTTGTTGGAACTCATGCAGGAAGCAAATCCTTAAGAAAGTTTATTGAAGAGAAGCACCCTCCACTGGTTATATGTGGGCATATACATGAGGCCATGGGTATAGATGAGATCGGAAGAACCCTTATTGTAAACCCTGGGCCTTTATCAAGAGGACATTATGCTATAATAGACTTTGATGAGAATGAGAAAAGAGTGAAGGATATAACTCTTGAGAGGTTTTAATGGATGGAAAACTTTTTAAGTTGGCCTTAAAGATAAAAATCGGGATGGGCCGGTAGCTCAGTTTGGGAGAGCGCTGGCTTCGCAAGCCAGAGGCCGCGGGTTCAAATCCCGCCCGGTCCACCATATTCTTTTGGTAATGTTTCTCAACCCTTGGAAGAAGAGTTTAAAGGATGAATATATAAACTCCTTTTGGCGTATATTATAACCATCTTCAGCAGTTGTTTATCATCTTATGGAGGAATTAAGGATGATGAGAAAAATACTAAAAAGTGAAGAAGCCGTTGAAAAAATTTCGGATAATTCAGTAGTCGCGATTTCAGGTTTTAACCTTTTAGTGGCTCCGGAATACCTCATTTTAAAACTTTATGAGAGGTATAAACAAACAGGCCATCCAAAAGGCCTCTTCCTTGAAGTGAATCCAATACCAACAGCTCCAGGGAGAGTTCTTGATAAGATCGCAACAGAGCTATACAACGATCCTGACCAAGAGTTTTTGTCCGGAATCTTGGTTACTTATCCTGGCTGGTCTCCAACACTACAAAAGATGATCCAAGAAAATAGAATCGAAGGGTACACCTGGTCGATTGGAACAGCCTCTTGGTTTTTCAGGGAAGTTGCAAGGGGATTACCTGGTGTATTAACTAGGGTTGGACTTGGAACATTTCTTGATCCAAGAGAGGACGGAGGATATTTGAATGAATTGGCCAAAAAGAGAAAGAGGTGTAAGATTGAGGTCGTTAACATTCAGGGGAGGGAATATCTGCTATACCAGGCCCCCAAGCCAACCGTAGCTCTTATTAGGGGTACGACAGCAGATGAACTTGGGAATATCACAACAGAAAAAGAGGGAAGTTTCACGGAGATACTTAATTTAGCTCAAGCTTCAAAAGCTGAACCAAATAAAGGTATTGTAATCGCTCAAGTGGAAAGAATTGCCCGATATCCCTCTTTAAATCCTCAAGACATTAAAGTACCCGGCCCTCTTGTAGATTATGTTGTTGTGGCTCCTCCTGAGTTCCACATGCAAAGTGCAAATATTCATTACGATCCTAGAGTCTCAGGAGAGCTCATTCCTCCAATTACTTCGAACCCGGCTTTAAAATCTCCGTTAAATACTCGGAAGGTTATCGCACGACGGGTTCTATTAGAAATGATAAACCTTGTGAAAAAGCTTGGAAAACCAATTTTGGTCAACTTGGGCATAGGAATACCCACTGAAGTTGCTGAAATTGCAACAGAAGAAGGACTTCAAGAGTATGTATTAACAACAGTTGAATCTGGGCCATTTGGAGGGATTGCACTAAAAGGACCAGACTTTGGAGCTTCTATTGGGCCTTTTGCCATAATTTCTCAGCCCGATCAATTTGCCAACTATGAGGGGGGAGTAATTGATGCAGCGAGTCTAGGGTTTATGGAAGTAGATGAAAAGGGAAATGTAAATCCCTCTCTGCTCCCTGGTAGGTTACCGGGTCCAGGAGGGTTCCCTGTAATTTCATATGGTTCGCCAAGAATGTTTTTTGCCGGCCACTTTACAGCAGGTGAAAAGAAGTTGGAGATAAGAAATGGAAAGCTCAAAATAGTGAAGGATGGAGAGATTGAGAAGTTTGTTAAAAATGTGTATAAAATAGTGTATAATGCGGCACTTGGATTGGAAAAAGGGCAAGAGGTTATTTACATTACAGAAAGAGCAGTTTTTAGACTTACAGAGAAAGGGCTTGTTCTTGAGGAGTATGCCCCGGGAATTGATGTAGACAAAGACATCCTAGATAGGATGCAGTTCCAACCCAAAATTAGTAGAAAACTAGACGAAATGGATGAAAGACTATTTAAGAAGGGTCTTATGGGATTAAAAGAGGATATAAAAACGATTTGAGCTGATATCCAAACTGAAAAGTCTGGTTTTATCTTGAGAGAGCTCAACTCTTTTATCATTTTTTCAAAGATTGGGGCAAAACTTTTTTAGATGATTCACCCTCATGGATTAAGGTGGTGATAATGGTGGACAAGTATGAGGCTCTTCAAGATTTAATGAGAAGGAGAGGTTTTGTATGGAGTAGTTTTGAAATCTATGGTGGAGCGAGAGGTTTTTACGATTATGGTCCTCTTGGAGCTATAATAAAAAGGAAAATTGAGAAAAAGATTAGAGAGGCTTTTATAAGAGAGGGTTTCTTTGAGATTGAGACTCCTGATATCACTCCAGAAGAGGTTTTTATAGCTTCTGGTCATGTGGACAAGTTTGTAGATCCCTTGACTGAGTGTAAAAAATGCGGGTCAAGGTTTAGAGCAGATCACATTGTTGAAGAGGTACTTGGGATTGACACTGAAGGACTAAGCGCCGAACATCTCACTCAACTAATCCGGGAACATGATATAAAATGCCCTGAGTGTGGGGGAGAATTGGCTGATGTATGGTACTTCAACCTGATGTTTGAGACTTATATTGGACCTTATAAAGATAAAAAAGGTTATCTTAGGCCTGAAACTGCTCAGGGCATATTTGTAAACTTCAAACGCTTAAACAACTTCGCCAGAAATCAATTACCTTTTGGGGTCTTCCAGATAGGAAAAGCTTATAGAAACGAGATTTCTCCTAGACAGGGGATGTTAAGACTTAGAGAGTTTTCTCAGGCAGAAGTGGAGATTTTCTTTGATCCTAAACAAAAGGAGCATCCACATTTCGAAGAAGTTAAAGACGAAGTTTTAAGATTCTATCCAATAGAGAATCAACTTAAAAACCTCGGAATGATTGAACTCACACTTGACGAGGCAGTTAAGAAAGGATATGTTATGAACACATTTTTTGCTTACTATATGGCCATGGTTAAAAGAATCCTTCTTGATATTGGTATTCCAGCAAATAAAATACGATTCAGACAGCAATTACCGGAGGAAAGGGCCCACTACTCAAGTGATACATGGGATGTGGAGATTCACAGTGAAAGATTTGGATGGATAGAGTGCGTGGGTATAGCCTACAGAGGCAACTATGATTTGAGCAGGCATGTAAAAGAAAGTGGGGCCGACTTAACTGTTATGATACACTACAAGGAACCTAAAATAATTAAGAAGCTCAAAATTTCCCTTAACATGAAAAGAGTTGGGCCCAAACTCAAAGGAGATGCAAAGAGGATCAACCAGAAGCTACAAGAGATGACTCAAGAAGAGCTTAAGAAGATATTTGAAGGCCTTGAAAAAATTGGAAAAGTATTTCTAGATGGCTATGAGCTTGAAAAAGAGGACTTCATAATCAAAGAAGTGGAAGAAAAAGTACATGGTGAAAAGTTAGTACCCCACGTGCTGGAACCAAGCTTTGGTATTGATAGGCCTTTCTATCTCCTTTTGGAGAATTCAATAGTTATGGATGAAGATAGTAGAGTCTATCTAAAGATAAAGAAGGATATGGCTCCAATTGAGGTTGCAGTTCTACCATTAGTAGCAAAAGAACCTCTTACGAGCATAGCCTATGAGATCTTTCGAACACTACAGAAAGAGGGATTCATAGTAGTTTATGATGAAAAAGACACCGTTGGGAGGAGATATGCAAGGTATGATGAGATAGGAACTCCCTATTGTGTGACAATAGATAATCAAACCCCTGAAGATAACACTGTAACAATCAGAGACAGAGATACGAGAGAGCAGATTAGGGTGAAAATAGAGGAGCTTCCAGAGAAGTTAAGGGAGCTTATATTTGGATGATTTCCTCTTTTCTTCATTGTCTTGTACCGAAGGATTAATATATCTCAAAATGTAGTGAATTACCAATGGTTAGAAAAATTCACCTCATTTACAGGCGCATTCCAAATAGGATTCTTGAGAGAGAAGATGAACTCATAGCAGATCTAGGTGATATAATTGTGGCAAAATCAAAATTTGAGGGGATGATTACTCCACTTTTTGTTAACGGGGCCAAAGTCATTGATAATGGTTACAAAATGATCTATTTTGCCTTTATTGGAGAGAAGTATGATATACTAAAAGTTTATGACAGAGAAGGTAACTTTAAGGGTATTTACATTGACGTTCTAGCGTATACTAAAAGAGAAGGCGATAATCTGGAGATGCTGGATCTGTTTTTGGATATTTTTATTTTCCCAAATGGAGAAGCATTCCTTCTTGATGAAGAAGAACTGGAAATGGCCCTTAACTATGGATTGATTGATAAGGAAACATTTGACTTTGCCTATTCAAAAGCGGAAGAAATCATTAAAAAATTTAGAGAGGGTACATTCCCTCCGGATGTAGTTTGGGAGTACTCACTTTCTCCTTCATAGAGTTATTAAAATGGCCAGAACCGCTAGAATTTGGCCCTCATTGAGCCCCCTTACGTTTAAATAGGCACGTATCTAAAATACCTTATGGTGGTTGGATGATAAAAGAGAGCAAAGAAGGTGTAATACTTCAAATTTATGTGCAACCGAAGGCAAATACGAACGAAATTGAAGGCGTTGATGAGTGGCGTGGCAGACTTAAAGTCAAAATCAAAGCCCCACCTGTTGAAGGAAAAGCGAATAAAGAAGTTGTGAAGTTTTTCTCCAAGCTCCTTGGAGCTGAGGCAAGCCTCATCAAAGGAGAAACCTCACGAGAAAAAGACCTTTTGATAAGGGGGATCAGCATAGAGGAAGTTAAAAAGAAACTCAAAATTTATCGATAACGCAGAAACGCCATGTAGTAAAACGCAACTCCGATTAAAAGCATGCCTCCAATAAAGAGATACAGCGCTTTTTCAGGTTTTTCTCTTATTATGACCGTATAACATCCCTCAGAATACGAGTAGTTTATGTTCACTTTTTTAACAAAGATCTGTTCCTCTTTTACAGTGAATACCTCCTCACCTTTATGATAAACTTTTAGAAAGCCTCCTTGAACGCTTATTTCATAACTTCCAAGAGTTCCAAAGCTTCCTTCGCAGAAAGTTTTAGATAGGCTTTCACTCGGGTAAATAAAGAAGCCAAGTACCAAAAGCAACCCAACTACAATGAGATATTCCTCAATTTCCATGATAAAAGATTAGGTAAGAAGGTTAAAAAGCTTTTAGAATTCAAGCTGTCCTTCAAGGATTATTCTGGCCTCTCCTCCGACCCAAGGGTAATTACCTTCAAACTTTACGTATGCTTTTCCCTCTCTCTTTAGAGCATGCCCCTGCTCAAAGATGTAGCTATCTTTCGTTAGCTTGTCCGTGAGCCTAAGGTAACCTGCGAGAATTCCACTAGCCGTTCCCGTTACGGGATCTTCAGGAACACCAACTGCAGGAGCAAAAAACCTTCCAGCTGCATCAAATTTCGAGTCGAGTGTGTAAACGTAAACTCCAATTATTCCGTTTTCTTTGGAAAACTCGGCTAATGTCTCCATGTTTGGTTTGATGTTCATAAGCTCATTAAACGTCCGAATGCCAACGATACCTTCGGGTGTTCCTGTCGTCATAGCTAGGGCAGGGCCCACAAGCTCTTTAACACCGAGAATACTCTTTAGCTCTTCTATATTAAGTTCACCAATAATTTTTGGTGGCAGTTGCTTGAGCCATACTTTCTTATCTTTGATAAGGATGTCAAGCTCTCCGACCTTAGAAATCATTTTGTTCATGCCTTCTTTAGCCATGCCTAAACGCCAGAGTAAATAAAATGTCGCAACGGTTGCATGTCCACAAAGAGGAATTTCGTCCCCGGGTGTGAAGAATCGCACTCGGAATCCCTTTTTCTCAGGCCAGACAAAAGCAGTCTCTGAAAGATTAAGCTCACCAGCAATTGCCAACATAATTTCTGCATCCAGTTCAGGGCAATCAAGAACAACTGCTGCAGGATTTCCTTTAAATGCTTGGTTAGTAAAAGCATCTAATTTAAATACCCTACATTTCACAACATCCACCAAAAAAGGTCAAAAAGCAAATATAAAAGGTTTTCTACTTCAAAATACCGAGACTTTTGTTAGTCTTCTTGATACTCTCCCACTTGTCCGCTAATTCAAACATAGCTCTTATTGCATCAATATTTTCTGGAACCACATCACTCTCCTGATGAACCGCTTGGATGTAGAATAGCCTGTTACCCTTTACGCTAATGCTTTCCTTCCACACTCCTATCTCATAGAGGTTGTTCCACTCCCTGTGCAAATCACGGGCGAATTCTATCAACTGGGCTGTACTGTCAAAGCCCCTTTCCTTCTCAAATAGCAGAACTCTTGTAGTGTTTTCAAAAATCTTAATAACATCTTCCCTTGTAAGGGGCTTTTTGAGCTCCACCATTACACTGTGGACGTGCATGAGGGTTGTTGGTACGATAAAGGCCATTGTTTCAATGTTTATTGGAATTACGGTCTGTACATCTGGTCCATGATGGGAAGGAACTTCAACACTGGGTTTTATGGCATTAACGGGACCTCTTTTGATGTCGTTGGGATCTGCGGCCCTTCTAATCATCACAGCATATACGTAGTCAATGTAGTCCTTTATTGCATTCAAAGTTCTTGTTAAACCTGTAGTGTTGCAAGAAACTACTCTAACATAGTCTTTGCCCAAAGCTTTCTCATAGTTCGCCTGAGCAACAAATGAAACCTCAGCAACACTTGCCTTTTCTCCGCCTTGGAATATTGCCTTAACTCCTGCTTTCTCGTAGAGGGCCTTGTTTTTCTCGCCCATCCCTCCGGGAGTAGCATCCACAATTACATCCACTTTCTCGAGGAGATCTTCAAGGGTTCCAACAATCTCGAACCCAACTTTCTCAAATCTTGGAACAAAATCAGGCGATGCGGCATAAACGGGTATCCCAAGCTCTTTAGCTCGGTAAGCCTCAAAATCTGGTTTTGTTTTTGCAACACCCACTAATTCCATATCAGCCTGTTTTGATACTGCATAACCCACTCTTTTTCCTATAGTACCGTAACCGTTAATTCCCACCTTAACTTTCATCTTAATCACCAGATTATTTTATATATGTGAAATACTTAAAGATTGCTTTCACTGAAAGTGAGGAATAAGAACTGCAGTAGACTGAAGCACTAAAGTGAAAAAGATTTAAATCCTTTAACGTGTATTCGCTATTCTGGTGAATATTATGAAATTATCAGAACAAGAAAACATGATCTTAGGAATTGGAGCTGGTGTTTTACTGGCCTCTTCTATGAGAATTTTTGTTTCAGGGGCATATGCAAGTCTTGAAAAAACCTTTTTCTATGGAGCCACGTTCCCATCAGCCCTTGGAATAATCTTATTTTTGATTGCTTCTTTCATTGTTGGTAAGATGCAGCGAAAGACAGGTGCAATTATAGTAACTGCTTATGCAATAACTTCTTTAACAACTGATGCCACGGAGTATATTCACTTAATAGCAGCCTTTGCATTGCCAGTAGCTCTATCTCTCGTAAAAGAGGTTAAAGTAAAGTACATTATTCTCGGGCTTGTGATGGACTTAGCACTCAGGGTGCTTGCAGTTGGGGGAGAACCAATTGATTTTATTCATACAAGGATTTTGCTTGTGATTTGTATTTTAGGCGCTTCATATGTGTTATGGAAAGAGAAAGGCCAATTAAAAAGCCCCGGATTTGGTATTTATGCCTTTGCTGCCTTACTAAACTTGGGTTTTATCTACCCAAACGCAATAATGCGCTATTCAGGATTTGAAACATACTATTTGCTTCATTTTGTGGGATACTCATTTGTAGTGACCCTGGCCATTCTTATTTCACCATATCTAGCAGGCAACAAATTTACCCCTCTATTATTGATTGCTAGCGTGTTTACTCTCTTTGTTCCACCATTTGGCATTGTAGGAATTCCCATCGCACTCACTTCAGCTCTTGCATTGCTCAAAAGTGTGAAAAAAGGCCGTTTTGGAGTTATTGGTGCACTATATTTTGTAATTGTCTCAGTACTTGCCATTGGAGCTTATGTGGGGAGAGACATAGGAATCCCCTTTATGGAAGACCATCTAGAAGTTTTAATATTCTTCAGTACAGTGATCTATACTCTATCTTCTAGGCCTTTGGTTGTTGAGCGGCCCAACATGAGAGAGATGGGAGTTCCAATAGCTGGCATGATAATTGCCTCTCTCGTCGTAGTTTCCGCTTTTCATGTCCGTCCAGTAGACGTAGAAACCAAAGATGAAATTATAGTATGGAGTTATAACATTCATCAAGGTTTTGCCCCATATAAAGGGGCCTTCAATGGAAACGAGCTGGTAAAACTTCTAAAAACCTACAGTCCAGATGTTATGGCAAGTCAGGAAGTAGTTGGTGGTATGATAGGGAATGGTTACCAAGATGTTCCCGTTCTTTTGTCAGCATATTTTGGGTATTATTATGAATATAGCCCTGCTGTTGAAGGTACTTATGGAGTCGCAACATTTTCCAGGTGGCCACTAGAGCCCATAGAAGAAAGGAACCTTAAAAGCCTTGGGCAGGCAAGACCAGCTCAAAAAGTCAAGGTGTTGAGTAATGGATTCGTTCTTATAAATGTTCACATGGGCCTTTATCCAGAAGAAAGGGCATTACAGGCAGAAGAACTTTTAGAAATGGCACTAAAAGATCCAGTAGCTGAAATAATCCTAGGTGATACAAATGCGGAACTGCACGAAAAAGCGATAGAGATACTTCTTATGGAGTATTATGATGCATTCCCAGAAAGACCTCCATACACTTTCAACTGGGGCAATGTGGATATAGAAAACATTGACTACATTATGATAAAGAGAGGAAGTGCTTTAAAGGTTAAGGATTATGGATGGCTCTTAGATGTGGAAGTCTCAGATCACCGGCCAATTTACATTTTGATGTCAGAAGAATAAAATAAAGAATATCTTTTCCTTTTGTATCACTCCCTCTAACAAACTGCAAGGTTATCATTGAGAATACAGAGAATCTAACCCCTTACTAACCCTGAAGAGCAAGGATTTCAAGAAATAAGTTATTATTCTTTTGGCTGTTTGGAGTAGAACTTATAACTTAGAACTTATAATTCTCAAGATTTATAACTTCTAACTACCTTAGGGCTATCATGTCCGTAATAAGTATTGCAAATCAAAAAGGTGGAGTAGGAAAGAGCACTACCGCAATAAACTTATCAGCAGCATTGGCGCTAAAAGGGAAAAACGTCCTTCTTGTAGACATGGACCCGCAAGGGGCCACCACAATCGGCCTTGGTCTCAGAGAAGCAACACCAACCATTTACAATGTGATAATAGATGAAGCAGAGATAGAAGAAGTGGTCGTAAAGACCCCCATAGATGGCCTTCATTTAGTTCCGAGTAACATAGCATTAAGCGGTGCTGAAATCGAGCTGAGTAGTCAAATAGGAAGAGAATACATACTTAGAAATAAGCTTTCAAAGCTTAAAAGGAATTACGATTACATTATTATTGACACACCTCCTTCTCTTGGAGTGCTTACTATGAACTCATTAGTAGCAAGTGATGAAGTGATTATCCCAATACAAGCAGAATACTATGCTCTTGAAGGAATTGCCCTGCTTTTAAAAGCAATAAGGTTGGTGAGGGATAGACTTGGCATCCCACTTGAAATTAAAGGGTTTTTAATCACAATGTTCGACAAAAGAACCAATCTTTCCAAGGAGGTTAGAGAGGAAGTAAAGAGAACATTTGGAGAAAAGGTCTTCAAGACAATGATACCGAGAAACGTTAGGCTTGCAGAGGCTCCCTCCTATGGAAGACCAATATTCCTTTATGCTCCTGATAGTAGAGGCGCTAAAGCATATATGAAGCTGGCCGAGGAGGTCGATGGAAAATGAAGAAAAAAGCCCTTGGAAGAGGTTTAGAAGCCCTTATTTCGGAGCCACTCCCAATTGAAGAAAAACCAAAAGAGGAACTTAACGAAGAAGTATTAATGCTAAGTATCCATGAGGCCCTAAAGAATCCAAGAATAACATTATGGTCACCAGAAGCAGCTGCAGTTCTTAGATATCTAAGAAAAACCATCCCAGAATTTAGTATTTCAAATGAAGCAAGTAAGCTTCTAGAAAAAGCAATAAAGGAGAAATATCCAGAGATATGGAGCTCCGTTGAAAAGCATATGAAAAAGGTTGAATAACTTCTACCTTTTAACTTTTAAGTTGTAACTACTATTTTTGGCAAGAAACAATCTCGATCCATGCCGAAAGGTCAACTCTTCACGGCCCGGAAGAGGTTACTCTTGGTTCTTGAAGGCAGAATTTCACCCTAAATTCTTCTTTAAGGTATGAAGGTTATCTTCTGTTCCAATGAACTCAGAAATTCAAAATTAAATTAAGCAAGGCTTAAAAGAAAATTGTTCTCTTTATTGAAGCACCTTCTTGAGCCATTCTGGTCTTTTATAATCCGGTGTAATCTCAAATTTGGCATTAAATTCTCTTGTCGAGGTGATATTTTCTGCAAGTAGTTTAAATATTTCTATTCCCTCAATTTCGCCCTTTATAGGAAGATTGTCCTTAACCCAAAGCCTCATAAAGCTTTTTGTTATAGTAACGTGTTTTATGCTCTCATAGTAGCCCATCTCGGCTGCACTGATATTTTCAGGGATTGGCATCTCATATATTTTAGTAAAGTTAAACGCCACCAGATAAATTCCATCTCCCTTTGTAGTTTCAAAGTTTGTAACATTGTTGAGTGCTTCTCGGATATAATAGAGTGGGTTACTCCTTAAATCTGCTCTTTTGAAAATTTCATACCTTAAATCCTCCACCGTTTTGATATTTGGCGGGAGACGATCCTTGAGTTTTTCGAAATATTCCTGAATTGTCATATTTGCTATGTAGCTGTTAATAATTTTGTTATTCCTCTCTGTGGCGTAGGAGAAGTACATAAAATCTTCAATAATTGTTTCATTGATGTAAACCACATCCCCATTACTATGTATTATTTTTCCTTCCCAGAATGCTTCAGCCTTGTCATAATTAAAACCACCCCTGTAATACATGCTACTATTCCCATAAGGGGATTTTAGGTGGTATTCCAATGAATACATGTACTTATCAACATCCTCAATCTCATTGGCAAGATTTTGGGGGGTTGGCTCCTTTTGAATACACGCAGAAAAACTAACCATAATTATGAGAATCAAGCTTAGAGCAAAAGTCCTCCCCAAGCTTCCCACCAAAGTAAATTATGACAGTTAATACTTATAGTTTTCGGTTAAAAAATTTGAAAATCATTTAGTAATTTTAGTTACCCACTCTGGGGGTTGGTATTCATACATTATTTCAAATGTTATTTCGGCATTTGAGGTTGTGGTACTCTCTTCTAATCCTGCATAGCTTGTTGCTTTTGTGATTTCTATTTCCCCTTTTATTGGTAACTTATCCCCCCGAATCCATAACTTTCCAGTCCCTTGGATTTTTACAACTTTCTGTACAGAATTAAGGGTTATTTGCTCCTCTTTTGTAAAGGTGAAGGTTAGCAGGTAATTGTCTCCTTCCTGGCTTGCTGTAAATGAGTCTGCATTGCTAAGAATATCTCTGATGTAATAAAGGGGATTCCGTGTAGGGTCCGGGCCCTTGAAAAGTTGTTGTTTAAATTTTTCAGAAGTTGCAATCTCTGTACGGCCTTTGAGGACTTTTTCAAGGTATTCATCTAGTGTTAAAGTTGCTTCCCCTTTTTGAACTACCCTGTTATTCTGCTTAACAAGAGCCGAGTAGTAAATGGAGTCATCCCATACCGTTTCATTAGAATACGTTACAAAATCTCCACTTTTACTAATGATTTCCCAGAAAGCCTCTTCTTTGCTATAATCAAAACCTCCTTTGGAGGTTACCTGAATATCCTTTTCTGGAATTGCGGAATACTGAGCAGCAAATTCGTATTTTTCAACTTTTTCAATAGTTTCAATTATATCTGCCTTGTTTATACTCGTTGTTTCAGTTGTAGTGGTTTCTGATGAGGTACTGGAAGTGCTGGTACTTTCATCTATGGTTACTGGGGTTGAGGCAGGTGGTGGGCTTGTGGAGGGTGTAGAACTTTCTTTTGAAACACATGCAGAAACACTAACAGCTATAATGAGAATTAATATCAAGCTAATGAATCTCTTCACGTTGTTCACCAAAAGTATCTTGGTTTTTTGACTATTTATTTATTTTGCCATAAACAAGAAGAAAAAAGGAAAAATCAATTCTTGAATTATAGGATTTTTGAAGTCTCCCTTAGTTGGGCGTATCCTGATTCGAGGTAAGCATTCCCTTCCCTTATATATCCATCTGCATATGCGCTCCAAGCTCTATTTAAATGCCTTTCTGCTTTGCTGAAGCTTGTCATTACTTCTCCATACACTCTAATTCCTTCGATTCTAAGGGGTTGGGCCTTTTCTGCAAAATTCTCTAATGCTTCAAGCACTTTTCCTAGTTTTTCTCTAGCCTTTTCAATGTCTCTCTCTTTTTCTTCCATCACTTTTTCGATTTCTTTAAGGGCATCTTCTAGGCTTTTCTTGAGTTCTTCTTTTCCGCCCTTCCCATGGGCTGCTGTTTTGTGTAATTCTTCTCTTTCTCCCTGTCTCCTGAAGAGTATTCCGAGAGCCATGACACCAAGAGCGCCACCAACCACTACCCAAAGTGGAGGGTTTCTAGCTGAAGCTATAGCTCCCCCAATCAAACCGGTTGTGAGCATGATATTTCCAATGAGCTTTTTCATTTTCATCACCTCATGGATGGAGTACTCCAGCTACAGTGAGTACTGCAAAGAGTAATGTCATTGCGGCTTCTCCGACCATTAATCCAGCGGCAAATGGGAGGACCTTCTCAACAATGAATTCATAGCCTTTCTTTCTCTTTGTGATTTCATTAACTACACATCCAAGCCCATAGGGAATTATGTAGAGCATTGGAAGATACATTGAAAGGCCTATGAGGACGCCAAGCCCTGGAACTCCACTAAGAGAAAGCAAGAATCCAAGAAGACCTCCTGCTATGAACTTGTCTACTGGTACACTTCCACCAAGGACTGCCTCTACCATTGACTTGAGGGCCATTGCTTGAGGAGCTGGAACTTTGTCGTTTCCGATTCCATAAGCGTTCCAAATAAGGCCTACTACAGTCAAGGCGATTATTGGACCAAGCCACCCTGTTAAAAGTTCAACCTTTTGTTGTCTTGAAGGAATTGCTCCAACCATATGGCCCGTTTTAAGATCTTGCATCATGTCTGCAGCTCCTGAAATGGCTACACCAACTGTTGCTCCCATCAATATTGTTAGTGGGATGTTCTTGTGAGTTAAGTAGAGAAGGATCATCACAGACACCAAGGAGAGACCGGACACTGGACTCCAGTCAGTCATTCCAGTGGACATTGCTACGAGGAGTGAGGCTATAAAGATCCATGCAACTCCTATAAGAGCTGTGAGGAGGCTCCTACCAAGTCCAAGATCCCCGAGTTTGTACGCGGTTACTAAGAGTAAAACAAATGCTAAAATTGCCCCGCCAACCAAATAGTAAATTGGAAGCTCTTCATTGTTTCCATTTTTGTCTTTTACTTTGCTTGCCTGTGCAAGGCTTTTCATGGCAACTGCAATAACTGGGAGTGAAAGTATCAATCCTGCTATTGAGCCTCCAAGGAGCATCCCTATGCCCAGAGGCCTTGTCATTGTACTATAAACGTAACCGCTTACTGCGCCTCCCTGAACATCAGCTGGGATCCATCCAAGGGCCTTAACCACTGGGGTTATAATGTAGTAGGAAAGTACCCCTCCAGCGAGAACTATTAAACCATTTCTTCCGGTGATTAAACCCATACCAAATACCATGAGTGATAAGGCTACCGTGAGGTTGATCCAGGCTGGAAGGTGGAGCATTGCTCCTAAATCGACGGTCTCGGGAATTACATGTGGTAATCCAAAGATTGGGAATTGCTGAATAAGATAAATCACAGCACTGATTATCATCCCAAAGAAAAGAAGTCTTGCCTTTTCTATCCCACTTCCTGGAGTCTTAAGGATAGTAGCAACTGCAGTTCCAGTAGGGAATCTAAGTCTATCTATTTCAATCATTTGCTTTCTAAGGGGAATTATGAAGGTTATACCTAAAATTGCACCAGCTGCTGTCGCTAGGAAGAAGTACATTGTATTTATCTCCTGGTGGAGTCCCATTATGTAGAGTGCAGGAATTGTAAAGATAACACCAGATACTGAAATGTTAACAGCTGAAGCGACAGTTTGGACAATGTTGTTTTCTACTACTGTACCTTTCTTTAGGATACCTCTAAGAATTCCCCAACCAACAATTGCTGCAATGGCAGAACCTCCAGATGTGAATCCCATTATCATCCCGGCGTAAGTAAAACTTGCAGCCATGAAAGCACCCCAAAGAACACCCAAAACTACTGCAGCAGGTGTTACTTCTCTATAACTTTCCTCTCCTTTTGTAACACTCTGTCCAGCATATCTCTCCATTTTTCAACCCCCTGTATATTTTTGTACATGTGGTTTATTATCTATACTAAAGATACAAAAGCAAGGCATTCTGTCTTTTTTGCACATATAAAGTTTTTCAGTCTGTTTAAAGCCATTACAGAGAAGTAAGAAGCAATAAAACCATAAAAGGCTCAATTATGTTGCACTTCTATCATGAACCATGTATAATGCACACAGCCCATGAAAAAATTACTTGAATGTAAATTCATCAATCATGGTCGCTCATTATTATACAAAATTTCCAAAAATTTTTCACAGAACAGGTGGTTGCTCAAGAAATTTTCAAATAGAAAGAAATTTCGAATTAGATAGTGAGGTCTTTCAAAGGAAAGATGTAAATTTCTGGAGAAATATTCTTAGATCCGTCTTAAAGGGCTCCTCTGATTTTTTAATTTCTTCTTCCAAGAGTTTGATAAAGAGGCCCTCCTCGTCGGTTGTTGAAGCAATTTCTTCGACCCTTTTCTTTAGTTCTTCGTAATACTCAATGTAGGGTCTCACCTCAAAAAGGGCCTGTTCTATTTTTTCCTTCATGTTATTACCTCCTACCAAACCAATACCACCACATTTTCTCTAAATCCTCCCGTTGACCAACCATTATAAAGTATCTGATTATGGCTATGTTGATAAAGATCAATAATATTGTGAAGATGTAATATGCAGGTGTGGCGATGCTTAGAAATGCGAAGTAATCCCAAAGGAAGTGAAGTAGTATTCCTAAACTAAGGTATCCAGAAACACTTTGAATTTTTCCTTCAGCTTTTAGGCCATATCCAACCCCGACTATTGCACTCCATGTTGCATGGGCGAATGGAGTTAAAAAAGCTCTAACTATAGTGGTGCCAACTCCAAAGCCGATCCCATATAAGAAATTCTCGGTGGCTGCAAATCCTAATCCTGCTGCTACTCCATAAACTACTCCATCCATGATCCCATCCATTTGACCAGCTTTGAATGGAAACCGAATGGCAAGGGTTTTTGCGGGTTCCTCCACAATGCCGGCCACAAGCGCCATATAAAATGCAGTTGCTGGTAAGAGGGCATATCCAAATTCCCCTTGCACTAAAAAAGCTTCTAAGATCATAGCTATACCTATTGAGAGTGTTGCACCTAAAATAAAGGTACCAATCACAAATCGTTTGGGCTCAGGTTCATATTTATCCTCATGATAGAAATACCATAATATTGCTAAAGCAGGAGCATAAGCAAAGAAAATTATCGTACTAAAGATGTCCATCTTATCACCAGAAAGAATTAGGGCCATGTAATTTTAAACTTTTGTGATTTTTAGGGTCTTGCCTTGTGAAGATAGAGATATTATATTTTTTGAATGGCCCGAATTAATTCCGTCAATTTTCCAAAGCTTAACATTTCTGTTTCTAATGGAACAAAAACTTCAAATGCTGTGGTATCCAAGCTTCTTAAGAAAGGAGACACAATCTCTCTGAGGATGTCATTTCCATAGGCCCACGGGGAAAAGGCAGGCATGACTATTAGGTTTTCACTTTTTAAAAATATTGGCACCTTTATCAGAGCTCCTACTTCATCTCGTAGTCTTATAGCAGGATGTTCATGCCCTATAATAAATCTATCCCCCTCTACAAGTTTATGACCATGAACAATTTTCCAATTTCTAATTTCAAGTTCATCTAAAATCTCAACTCCTAAACTTTTTATCCAAGACATACCAACATCATGATTGCCCCTTATGACCATTACCTCCTCAACCAGCGGGGAGATCTTATTAAAGAATGTTTCCAGCTCAATTTTTTCTCGCTTGAATGGGACAAAAGAGTGCTTTAGATCACCATTTATAATAAGTCGTTTAAAATGATTTTTTTCTATCAGACTTTTTAGTGAGGTTATCATCTGATCGAATGCTTTTGGCAAATAAATTCCTTCCCGAGCCAGACTCTCTTCGTATCCTAGATGGAGGTCTGCTATTATTAAGTCATCCCCAATTTTGATGGCCTTCTGAGGGAGAAGTTCAAATTTCATGAGACTGACCCCCTCCCCACCCTAAGGACGGGGCTTTCACGAGGTAAGTTAGTGGTAATAATATTTAAACATAATTAAAGACCTCTTTCTTGTTTAACCCGCTCTATTACATCGAAAATACTCCAAAGATCATGGATAACGTGAAGGTGTGGGATTTGATCTAAAATCTCTTTGGTAACATATTTTGCCGTTGGAGGGAAATAATACCATACATATTCAGTGTTCTCATCTCCCCTTCCTACAAATCTCCAGGGCTTGTCATCCACCCATATGAATACCTCATCTCCATATTTCTCTCTGAGAATCTGAAAAGTTTCACAAAGGCTCATATTACCACCAAAGATTATTATATCATCAAATAACTCATAAAATCCTGCAACCTTTAAACGATATTCTTTCATCCCGGTCAAAAAGTCTTCAGCAGAAAAGGAAATTACCTTATGTCCTTCTTCTCTAAGCTTTTTTAGAAGGTTTTTTGACTCGTCAATAGGCTTTGATAACTTTGCCCTTTCCTCAAACCACGTACGGGCAAATTTTGTTTTAAAGAATGCTGGTTGCCTTGTTTTACCGGAATATTTTCCAAATCTAGGCCTTTCAAAGTGTAACTCTGCTTTAGTAAGGAGTTTAGCCCATAAAGAGTTAAATGGAAGCCATGGAAAGTGTTTTTTTAGAGCCCGGCTAAAGGCTTCCTCTATAACAGAGTAGCTATCTATCAATGTACCATCAAAGTCAAAGCCAATTATCATGAAGAGTTCCTCCCATATTTTTGATTCTCCACATTAACCACACATTGTTTCCCTTTAAGTTTTGCTCTCCAAAAAGCATATATTTTAGTAGAGTGAAATGTCTAGATGATGATTCCAAAAGGGTGGTAAAAATGGCAAGACACTATATCCCAAACTCAGGCCACAAGGAAGAAATGCTGCGTGAGATTGGCTTCAAAAGCATTGCCGATCTCTTTTCAGATGTTCCAGAGGACTTCGTAAAGGAATTCAACCTTCCAGAAGGCAAAAGTGAATATGAAGTTTTTCTTGAAATGAATGAAATACTCAACAAAAACAAGAGTGTTTTAGAAATGCCAACTTTCTTAGGTGCTGGGGCATATTTTCACTATGTGCCAGCCCATGTGAAGTATCTCATCGAAAGAAGTGAGTTTATAACTTCATATACTCCTTATCAGGCGGAAATAAGCCAGGGAATGCTCCAAGCACTATTTGAATATCAAAGTCTAATTGGGGAGCTTGTTGGATTAGAAATAGTTAATGCCTCTATGTATGATTGGGGCACAGCAATGGCCGAAGCTGCCTTAATGAGTGCTCGTGTAACAGGAAAAAAGAAATTCATAGTGCCAGGACATTTACATCCTGAGAGAAAGAAAATCCTTCATACCTACACAGCAGGACCCGGCCTTGAAATCGAATATGTAAAGTGGAATGAAAACGGTCAAGTAGACATTGAAGACCTTAAGGAAAAGGCCACAGATGCAGCGGGGATTTATCTCGAGGTTCCGAACTTTTTTGGATTAATTGAAGAACAGATAAAGGAAATCGGAGAAATAGCTCATGAAAGTGGAGCGTTGTTTGTGGTGGGCGTTGATCCAACAATACTTGGAATAATAGAAGCGCCAGGTGAACTTGGGGCAGATGTAGTAGTTGGAGAAGCGTCTTTCTTGGGCAGTGCGTTGAACTTTGGTGGACCTAGAGCAGGAATTTTCGCTGTTAAAAATGAAAGAAGGATATTAAGGCAGATGCCCGGAAGAGTAATAGGGATGACAAAGGATGCAGATGGAAAAAGGGCCTTTGTCATGACGTTACAAACCAGAGAGCAACACATCAGAAGAGCAAAAGCAACGTCCAATATTTGTTCAAATGAAGCTCTTGTAGCAGTTGCTGCAGCAATTCACATGGCCACACTTGGGCCGAAAGGCCTACAGAAATTAGGAGAGATCATTTTAAAGAACACCAAATACTTCAAGGAGCGTATAAGCGAAGTGGCCGAAATTCCTTTTGATGGCATTAATTTCAAAGACGTAGTTGTCAAATTTGAGATCCCCTATGACGTGATTCACGAGGAGCTCCTGAAGAGAAACATTCATGGAGGGTTCTACTTGAAACCACACTTCCCAGAGTTAGAGGAAAGTGCTTTACTCGCAGTAACTGAAACAACAAGAAAAGAGTGGATTGACGCGCTCGTGACAAACATGAGAGAGATAATAAATGAAGCAGAGTTGTGAGGTGGGAAAGATGTTCAGACAGGCGAAATGGGAAGAACCTCTTGTTTTTGAACTCTCTAAGCCGGGTAGAATAGGATTCACACTCCCAAGTCCGATCGAAGACATTGACGTTCAAATTCCCCAGCATCTAAAGAGAAAAAATCTGGAATTACCTGAATTGAGCGAACCTGAGGTGGTTAGACATTACACAAGACTTAGTCAAATGAACTACGGTGTGGACAATGGAATGTACCCATTAGGGTCCTGTACTATGAAATACAATCCCAAGATTAATGAAGAACTGGCCAATCATCCGGAAGTTGCATTTATTCATCCTTATCAGGATGAGAGAACAGTTCAAGGGGCATTGCAGATAATGTGGGAGCTTGAACAATGGTTAAAGGAAATCGTTGGAATGGATCGTTTCACTTTACAGCCTGCTGCTGGAGCAAATGGAGAATTTACAGGAGTGATGATAATAAGGGCCTATCATTTAGACCATGGAGAAACACAAAGAAATGAGATAATAGTTCCAGATTCTGCTCATGGCACAAATCCAGCAAGCGCTGCTATGGCCGGTTTCAAGGTTGTAGAGATACCTTCTAATGAACAAGGTATGGTCGATATAGCAGCATTGGAAAATGCAGTTAGTGAAAAAACAGCGGGGATAATGTTAACAAATCCCAATACTCTTGGAATATTCGAAGAAGATATCCTCGAAATAGCGAAAATAGTCCACGACGCTGGTGGGTTACTTTATTACGACGGTGCAAATCTGAATGGAATTCTTGGTAAAGCCAGACCTGGAGACATGGGATTTGATGTTGTTCACATAAACCTGCATAAAACATTCTCTACACCTCACGGTGGAGGAGGGCCTGGAAGTGGTCCTGTAGGTGTAAAAAAACACTTAATCGATTATCTCCCAGTACCTCTCGTTGAGTTTGATGGAGAGAGGTATTACTTGAACTATGACCTCCCAAAAAGCATAGGAAAAGTAAAGGAATTCTACGGAAACTTTACAGTATTGGTAAGGGCGTTAACATATCTTAAGATGATGGGAAGGGACGGTCTCAGAGAAGTCGGAGAGGTCGCTGTACTTAATGCCAATTACTTGGCCCAGAAACTAAAAGGAACTAAAGGATATGAATTACCACACAAAGAACTTAGAAAGCACGAAGTAGTCTTTTCTGCCGAACCAATGAAACGGGATACTGGTGTGAAGACTTTAGACGTGGCAAAGCGCCTGCTTGATTTTGGATTGCATGCTCCTACAATATACTTCCCGTTGATAGTTCACGAAGCATTAATGATAGAGCCTACTGAGACGGTCACAAAGGAAGACTTAGATGCCTATGTGGAGGCTCTTAAAAAGATCAGTAAGGAGGCTTATACTACTCCTGAATTGGTAAAAACTGCCCCCCACAATACTACAGTAAGGAGAGTAGATGATGTCTTAGCAGCTAAAAGGCCCATAATCACATGGCGGATGTATAAAGAACTCAAGGAAAAGGAAGAAATTGACTACTGACCTTTCTTTTTTATTTTGGGATTTCCAAAAAGAATATAAGCAACCTTTGATCCTCTTTTTTGGGAGGTTCCATGGAAGTGGAAAAGTTATTCAAAAGAGCTGAAGAACTTGCTAGAAAGTACAAAATTCCATATTATGAAATTAGAATAAATAAAATAAATGCGACACATATCGAAATTCAAAATTCTCATTTTGAAGACGTGTCTTCAAATGTAGAGATTGGCATCGGAGTAAGAGCTTTTAGCGGTTCATGGGGGTTTTCATCAGCAAATGATATGAGGAGAGCTGAAGACGCTATCAAAATTGCAATGAAAATTGCCAAAACAAGTCCGGGTAATGCAAAAATCTATTTTGGAGATCTTATTAGAGACGAGAGTGAAATAAAAGTGCAAAAATCGTTTCTAGATGTTGATCTTGAGGAGAAAATGACCTTTTTAACTTCTCTTGATTCTCTCCTAAAGGGAGATGCTCTTCCAAACAGAAGAATCGTTTATGGTGATGGCATAAAAGAGCAACTTTATTTCAATTCTCTGGGAAGTGAGATTAAAACCCTAACTCCAAGGATCCGTTTAAGTTTCTCAGTTACAGCGAAGAAAAATGGCGATATGCAAACTTATTGGAAAATTTTTGGGGGAACAACCGGATGGGAGATTATAGAAAAGATAGATATTGAACATTGGACCTCTTTTGTAAAAGAAAAAGCTAAAAATCTCTTAAATGCTAGCCTGCCTCCCTCCGGAGAATTTGACGTTATTGTAGATCCTGAACTTGCAGGAGTTTTTATCCATGAAGCCTTGGGTCATGCAGCTGAAGGGGATGCTGTTAAAAATGGTGAGAGCATATTTGAGAACAAACTTGGGAAAAAGATAGCGGTAGAAGAGTTAACGGTTGTGGATGATCCAACATTAGAAGGAAAATTTGGTTCTTATCTTTATGACGATGAGGGGGTTAAATCAAAAAGAGTTGAAATTATAAAAAATGGAGTTTTAAATGAGTACCTCTTAGACAGAGAGACTGCTGCTTTCTTTAATTTAGAACCAAATGGCCATGGAAGGGCCCAAAATTATAACTATCAACCCCTAGTTAGAATGAGCAACACCTACATAGAGCCCAGAGACTGGAGATTTGAAGAGATGCTTGAAGAGGTTAAAAATGGACTGTATTTGATAGGGGATAAAGGTGGACAGGTGGATATAGCTAACGGCACCTTTACGTTCGGTGCTAAGGAAGGGTATATAATCGAAAACGGAGAAATAAAAACACCAATAAGAGATGTTGCGCTTTCGGGCAAGATTCTGGAGGTTCTCAAAAATATAAGGGCAATTGGAAAAGACCTTAAAATCGAGTTTCCCGGCTATTGTGGAAAAGGACAGTGGGTGTCGGTCGATGATGGGGGCCCTCATATTTTAACACGGGCATTAGTGGGAGGACTTCTCTAACCCCCAGATTTTCACATCTATCCTGGTCCACGCCTTCCATCCATCTTCTCCAAATGCAACAATATAGATGTAGTAAGTCTCATCGACACTTACGTTTTCTGTCTTGATTATTACTTCAAAAGTTGCGTTTTTGTTTTCAGATATGATAGTCTCTTTTGGGACTATTTCAACGCTTATATTTTCGATTTTCCTTGTAATAACACCCTCTGGTTTATGCTGTATTTTTTGGCAAAGATAAGGCCTTTGATTTTAATGGTTCTGTTGGGTGACATAAGGAATATCAAGTTCTCTTCTAAACACTCATACTCATCGGTTAAACTGAGCAATATATTTCCTGCATTAAATTCTCCATACCCGAGCCTGAGTCACGAGACCTCTTCCTCTTTAGAAGGAGACAGAGTTGAGTTCACTCCCAAGCATCCACTTGAGAGAATAATTAAAATTAAAACCACAGCTGTTAATCTCAACCCATCCACCTAGAAATAATCCCAGCAAAAGAGATATATATTTTACCAAAAACTTTAATTTCGCATAGATTAGTGAAGAAGGGTTGGAAGATGATAGATGAACTAATTAAGATCTTAAACCGCGAGAATATTGAGTGGGAAATTTACTGGGAGATTGGGAGAGGGAGCTCCTTTAAAATTGAGAAATGTGAGCTTGAGAGGGCTCAAAGAAAATATCATTCTGGGATAGGGCTCAGAGTTGGGTACAATGGGAAGCAGGGGTTCTCATACATAACAGGAATTAATCATCCAAAGGAGGAGCTTGAGAAGTTTGTTAAGAGAACCATAAAACTTGCCAAGGTTGGACAGGTGAAATTCTACGGATTTCCCGACAAAAAGCCGATTAGAAAGGTTAATGGAATTTACGATAAAAAGATAGCTGAGCTAGAGTTTGAAGAAGCTTTAAAGGTGGGAAAGGAGATATCCCAAAAGGAGAGCGAGCTGAGAGAAAAATATGGAACAAGTTATATCTTCTCGGGAAGGCTGGCCTTTGGTGTGGCAAAAGACGGCATAGCAAATTCAAATGGGATTGAAATAACGGAAGAAGGGACAGCAATGAGTTTTAGTGTTTATATAGTCAAAAAAGATGGGAAAGTTGGAAGCGGGGATTATTATAAGGCCTCCCGGATACTGATGAATTTTGAAAAAGAACTGGATATAGGACTTGAAAAATCCCTCCAAGAGACTGAACTCAGCTACAATGCAAAGCCCTTAAATTCATTTGAGGGAGAGCTTGTCTTAGAGCCTCACGCGGTTGCATCAATCCTCGGGCTGTTTATTTCAAACTTAAGGGGAGATAACGTATATCACAAGAGAAGCAAATTCACAACAGTTGGAGAAAGTGTAGCAAGTGATTCTTTTACTCTCATAGACGATGCCACGTTGGAGGGCAAAATAGCAAGTTATTCCTTTGATGGTGAAGGAAACCCTGGCCAAAGAACTGTCTTAGTTGAAAATGGAATATTGAAGAATTTCCTCCTAGATGAAACCTATGCAAGACTCTTGGGAATGGAAAGCACGGGGAACGCTGTAAGGGACTTTAGGACCCCACCACACATCGGCACGAGCAATATAATTGTAGAGGGAAAAGAAGAAAATCTTGAAGATTTTGAAGGAGTTATACTAAAGAAGGTCTTTGGTGAACACACTGCGAATCCGATCAGTGGAGACTTCTCGCTAACCGTGGGGCTTGGTTACGTCGTTAAAAACGGTGAACTTACCCCCTTCAAGGACAACATGTTTGTTGGAAACATATTTGAGTTCATAAAATCTATAGTTGCTGTGGGAAAGAAAAAGGAGGAGCTTGGGGCTTTTGTATCTCCCAGAGTGCTTGGCTTGGGAAAAATAGTATAAAGAAAGGTTTAAGTTCTCCTAATCCTACTTTTTATTTGGTGATAACATGAGAACAATAGAAGAAAAGCCAATCAAGTTAAAAGTTGTAAGAACTAGAAGAGGTGCTATTCTCCATATGATAGAAATTTCAAAGAACCACTTCTTCCTTGAGCAGAACCCTCTTAAAGATTCAAAATATGGATAGCATATAGAAAAATAAAGAACAAGTTCCCGGAGTTCTACATGTTCTGGGAAATCAAGAACAACCGATACACTGGAAGACTACTTGTAGGGTCTTTCCTTGAAAAGGAGGAAATAGATGAGTTTATAACACTGGTCGCCCAGACTGGTGAGTTCAAGAAATTTGAGCACATACTAGAAGAAATCGAAGAGGAGGAAGAAGAGAAAACTACTCTTTAGAGGGCTTTCTCCCGACTACAATCACGTAACCAGTATGGGAGCTTTCAAAAATCTTCATGGATTCCCAGGCGTTCTTCAGGCCTTTTGGTCCTTCTTTTTTTAGTATATTCAGGAATATTTTCAGCTCTCCCCAGAGACCTACTTGTCTCCGCATCTCTTTCATCCACTCAGGGATTAAGTGGGACTTGTCAACTACAACGACATCTACGAGACCAACTTTCTCAAAAAGCCTTTTCCATCCCTCAATGGTTTCGGGTTCTTCTCCTTCAATGTCCTTAAGCTTCAGCTTTAGCTCTCTAGGTGTGTTCTCTTTCCAGGCAACGTCGTGTATGCCAACACAGCCGTTCGGCTTAACTACACGAACCATTTCCCTCAACGCGGCTTCTTTGTTGAGAAGACAGAGGGTGCACTCGGAGATAACAACGTCAAAGGTATTATCGGGGAAGGACAGTTTGTGGGCATCTGCGAGTATAAAAGTAGTTTTCCCCTCTAATCCCCGCTCTTTTGCTTTTTTCTTTGCTTTCTCTACCATTATTGGAGAGGCATCAACCCCTACAATCTCGCATTCAAATGTTTCTGCCAAAAAGCAAGCGCTTTCTCCGGTACCGCATGCCACATCAAAAACTTTGGATTTCTCGTTAATGCCACATAGCTCTGCTAAGTCCTTAGTGATCTCCAACCCACCGGGATGAAGGATTTCGATTCCTAAATCCTCTTTCTCTAGCATCTCTTCCAAACTCATAAGTCTTCAAAAATAATTAGAAACAAAAGCTTATACGTTTAGCGGCTCAGGTTTTAACCATCATCATACATAGTTCAGATACCCTAGAGTTCTTCATTGCCCGTTTTTATTTGGGACAGAAAGTTATAAAGCTATTTATTATAAATCCTAGAGCTGCGAGGGAATGCTTCTTGCCCCCAATAACGGTTTAACAACTGCATGAAAATGATCAACGTTTTCTAACAAAAGTTATATAACCAGTATGGGCCAACATGGTAGTTCTTGGTCTTATACATTCTTTTTTAATTTCCTGCTCTCTAACAAGACACTCAATGGTTTTGGGTCTTGTAAAGTGTTTTTTGTATTCATTTATTTTTTTATAAAATCTATCAACTTGGTTTATGCATGGGGTGTATGCAACAAGAAATCCTCCTGGTTTTAAAGATTGAACTGCATGCTCGACAACATTCTCTGGTTGAGGAAGATCTAAGATTATATGGTCCACATTATCTTCTTCAATACCCTCATAGATGTCTCTCAACTTTATCTCAACTCTATCAGAAAAGCCTGCCCACTCCACGTTCCTCCATGCTAGTTTTGCAAAATCCTCCCGGATTTCATAGCCTATTATCTTGCCATTGGGCCCAATAATATTGGCTAGAAATAGGGTCAAAGCACCGCTTCCAACTCCTGCTTCAATTATGATATCCCCCGGAGATATTCCTGCGAAAGCTACTATTTGAGCAGCATCTTTAGGATGGATTATTTGCGGGCCACGTTTCATTTTGTCTATATAATCAACTATTCTGGGTTTCAAGACCCTAAAAGGATAATCCGTATGGGAATTTATGACTACTCCAAATTCTTTACCTATCAAATCGGAGAGATTTATTATACCAAGATCAGTATGGAATTCTCCTTCTTTTATCGTCACTAAGTATCTTTTTCCTCTTGGGTCAAGCAATACGATTTTATCTCCATATTTAATCATTTACATCACCGGATTATTCTTCGATTTCCATCTTGTAAGCGCTTTCTTCTCTTTTGATTTTTAGACGCCAGTTAGCTAGTTCTCTCAATATTGCTAGCTGTCTCTCATCCAAGATATCCTTATTCACAAAGTAGATTGAAGTCCAATCCTCAAAAGGTAGGGTGCTTCTCGTGAATAGGATGGCCTTCAATGCTTTTTCTCCCCCAAAATAAATATATTGAGAGACTCCGAGTGTTATGGAATATTCTACTTTAGTAGAGACTGAAAAGAGCTTCATTAATGCATTGTAATAATTCTTCATAAATTCTGAGACCTCATATGTAATCGGAATTTCCTCTGCTATAGATGTATAACTGGTTCTTCCTACGCCTATCCTTATTGCCCGGAGGTTTTTTGTTATTTCCATTGCTTTTTTGTATTCTTCAGGAGGTGTTTTTCTTAGGTATCCCCTAAAAAGAAGGTCACCAATTCCAAAGAAGTCGTCTATTAATACCTCCTTTTGTGAGATTTCGGGCACAAGCTCTCCCCAAAGCAATTTTGTGATGGAATATGAAGATGGATACTCTATGAGGACAAAATCCCCCAAAGTTACGTTCTTTTCTAAGAATTCTGAGATTGAACCTATCTCCATGATCTCACCAAAGAATTTTTAATCTCAAGTCTTTTAAACTTTTTAGGTGTTCAAAGTGAAGAGATTTGTAATATGGGTAAATGAAATAGACGCCAGAATACCGAGAAAATATGGAAGAGAAGTTCCAAAGAATCTTGCAGTAGATAGACCAAGCCTAGAGGAAATACTTGAAGCTGCTCAAGCCCTAAGACTTAATATCATAAATATAGATCGAGAAGCTTTAAATCCACGAGTATCAGCTCTAGATGAAAATCTCAGAGTCAACGGACGCATTGTAGTAGAGAGCAATCATGGAAAGTCAAAAACATTAAAACTAATAACTCAAAAGGTCAGGGAATTTAGAAAATTACATAGAAAAAAATAAATTCTCTATTCTTCTGTTTCTACCACTATTGCTGTGGTGGTATCAATTACGCCATCTATGTTGTGAATATCGTGGAGGATTTTTCTAGTAAGTTCCCCTAGATCTGAGGCTTCAAGTTCCACTATTGCATCATATGGTCCTGTTACGGCGTCGGCTTTTATAACGCCTGAAATGGTCTTGATATCTCCTATCACTCGTTCTACTTTTCCAATTTCAATTGTTAACAAAACATATGCTCTTACCATTTACATCACCAAATTTTGTTGTCACTTTCTTTTAAAGGTGTTATATAATTTAAGGTTTTCGCATTATTATGCTAACTTTTGATGTTTAAAATTATTCGTCATGTTGTCAAGACATATTGCTCAATACAGAGAGATAACCAAGTTATATTCTGTTATTTACTGCCAGATAGATTCTCGAATGTAGAAAAATTTATTAAAGTTCTACGATGAAATCATTAATGCTATACTTTGTGGAGGTGTGTAAATAAAGAAACAACTAACAGCAATATTGGTACTAAGTGTTTTGATTTTTGCCGTAGTTGCAAGCGGCTGTATCGGTGGTGAAACCACTACAACTCCAACAACAACTTCTTCTCCAACCGAGACTCAGCCATCTGGAGCAACCTATGAAGTAATAGAAACAGATGAAAGTGTTGTATTGGTAGGCCCAGAAGGAGCTCAAATGCCGGCTTCATTACCAAGTGGAAAGAAGGTAATCAAAGTTACTTATGTAGTTGATGAAGCTAACACTCCATCTGTCCAAGAACTAATGGAAGCAGGACAAGGTTTTGGTGCAATAAATCCTGCGTTTTTCAGGGATACTACTGTTGATGCACTTGTAATTGCTGCAAGAAGAGAAACTAACCCAGAAGTAAGAACTGAACTCTTCAAGGCCATTTATATTCTTGGAAATAAATTTGTGCCAGAAGTCATCCTTGGCCAAAACAGACAGCTCCGTACATACTGGGAGTGGGTTAAGGGCAGGTACTACCACCCAACCTTCCCAGAAAGGTACGATTTAATTTCCGAAGATCCCAATGCTCCAAGTGTTCCTATTGGAATTGGAGATTATAAGAACGACGCTTAAACATATGTTATAGGCACCATCGGATGGCCGGAGAGCTTTGATCCAGCTTGGACATATGAAACATTTGGATGGGAGATATGGCATGAAATTGCCTATATATTCCAAGACCCTCACGCTTCTTTAGACCCACTATACACTGTAGGTTATCAAATAGCCGAGGGCATGGAGGTCCATCAGAGGATTAAGAACATAAAAGAAGGTATCAAAAAGGCTATTGAAATTTTAAGATCTGTTCTAATCCCAGACGCAGAAAAGAGAGTTCAAAACTATCCGCATGAACTCAGCGGTGGAATGAAACAGAGAGTTGTCATTGGAACAAGTATTGCAAACGATCCAAAAATTCTTGTAGCCGATGAACCAACTACTGCACTTGATGTGACTGTACAAGCCCAAATTTTGGATTTAATCAACGAACTTAAAGAAAGATATCACGCAACAGTTATTTTAATTACTCACAACTTGGGTGTCGTTGCTGAAACTGCGGACAGAGTGGGAGTCATGTATGCTGAAAAAATTGTTGAAATTGGAAGTGTAGGCCAAATATTCAAAAATCCATTACATCCATACACAAAAGGTCTCTTAAAAGCCGTACCAAACCCAATGGTAAAGAGTGAACGTTTAGAAGCTATTCCTGGCACAGTGCCGAACCTAATAACTCCTCCAGAAGGGTGTAGATTTCACCCAAGATGTCCATATGCAACGGAGATCTGTAAGCAAAAAGCTCCTGAGTTGGTTGAGGTAGAAGATGGTCACTTTGTTGCATGCCACCTTTATTGAGGTGAGAACATGGAGAAAGTACTTGAAGTTAAGCATTTAAAGAAATACTTCCCAGTTAAAGGGTTATTTTTTACAAAAGGGTATGTAAAAGCTGTAGATGATATAAGCTTTGAAATTTACAAAGGTGAAACTTTTGGATTAGTAGGAGAAAGTGGTTGTGGGAAAACAACGACAGGCAGAGCAATCTTAAGACTTATAGAGCCTACCAGCGGCAATGTGATATTCAAAGGAAAAGATGTTACCAAACTTAAAGGGGATGCATTAAAACAGTTCCGCAAAGAAGCTCAGATAATGTTTCAAGACCCCTATTCTTCACTTAATCCCAGACAGACTGTCTTTGAGATTATCATGGAGCCAGTGAGATTTCATGGGATTCATGTTGATGACCCGGAAGAATTCGTGATTAAGCTTCTAGAAAGTGTGGGATTAAATGAAATGCACTTATATCGTTATCCTCATGAATTCAGTGGCGGTCAGAGGCAGAGAATAGCACTTGCAAGACTCTTAGCAGTGAGACCGGAATTCATTGTGTTAGATGAGCCTACTTCTGCTCTTGACGTCTCTGTACAAGCTAACATCTTGAATATGTTAAAGGATCTTCAGAAAGAGTTTGGATTCACATACCTATTTATCTCCCATGACCTTGGAGTGGTTAAATACATGAGTCACAAAATGGGCGTGATGTATTTAGGAAAATTAGTAGAGGTGGGGCCGGCCGAACGAATCTTTGAGAATCCTTTGCATCCATATGCTCAATTCCTGCTCTCTGCAATACCAATTCCTGATCCAGAGCTTGCTGCGGAGCTAAAGGCAAAAAGAGAAAAAATCTCTGGAGAACCACCAAGCCCAATAAATCCACCAAGTGGATGTCGTTTCCATCCAAGATGTCCATATGCAAAAGATATATGCAGAAAAGAAGAGCCGCCCTTAATAGAGGTGGAACAAGATCACCACGTGGCTTGTTGGTTATATTCCAAAGCATGAATAGATTGCATAAAGCCTTTATCTATCCTCAAAAGTTCAGTATAAATTGCATCTTTCTCTCCTTTTTCATTGTATATACCATCTTCTCTGACTTTGATAGTATAGTACCTCCACCCCACTGGTTTTATGTTGATTTCTTCAAATTCCTTGGGACTTTTAATTCCTAAAACTTCTTGAAGCAGGGCCAATGCTAAGAGAATTTCCCTATTTTGTCTTGCGAGCTCTTCCTCTTTTTCTTTGTGTCGTTTAAATCCACTAGGAATTCCCAAAAACCTGTGAACATTCCACTTTCTCATATGTCTAAGTCTCTCATCAACTTTTTTTCCTGAAAACTCATGCAAAGTACTAAAAACATTCTTAAGGAAAAATTTTATCTCATTTTCTGTTATTAAGCTTGGAAGAGGATTCTGAGCCTCTCTGGGCAGGTCTCTCTTGAATCTCTTAATGAGAACACTGACATGTTCAATTTTCTCAACCTTCTTGGAAAAATAAGCATCTATCATGAAAAGCCTTCTATTAACTTCAATCACCAAATATGGTATTTCCACTTTCATGAAGCTTAATAAATTAAAAAGCTATATAAACGCTTTTCTCTTAGGCATGGTGATGAGTATGAAAGTGGATGAACTCAAATCACTCGGAGTAGATGAAAGAATATTACGCCTATTACGTGAGAGGGGCATAGAGGAATTATACCCTCCGCAAGCAGATGCTCTGAAAACTGAAGTGCTTAAAGGAAAAAATCTTGTCTTAGCAATTCCTACAGCTTCTGGAAAAACTCTCGTAGCGGAGATAGTAATGATCAATAAAATTCTTCGGGAAGGTGGGAAAACAGTATACCTTGTTCCATTGAAGGCCCTTGCAGAAGAAAAATATAAAGAATTCAAGTTCTGGGAAAAATTAGGTATTAGAATTGCCATGACAACTGGAGATTATGATAGTACTGAAGAGTGGCTTGGAAAATACGATATTATCATAGCCACATCAGAGAAATTTGATTCCCTTTTACGACACAAATCACCGTGGATAAAAGACATTAATCTCGTGATTGCTGATGAGATTCATCTTTTGGGATCATATGATAGAGGTGCAACTCTTGAAATGATTCTTGCTCATTTGGACGATAAAGCACAAATTTTAGGTTTAAGTGCAACTGTTGGAAATGCAGAAGAAGTTGCAGAATGGTTAAATGCAGACTTAGTTATGAGTGAATGGAGGCCCGTAGCTTTGAGAAAAGGTGTTTTCTATCATGGAGAACTCTTTTGGGAAGATGGAAGCATAGAGAGGTTTCCAACTCAATGGGACTCTTTAGTTATTGACGCCTTGAAAAAGGGTAAGCAAGCACTTGTATTTGTAAATACCCGTCGAAGTGCTGAAAAAGAGGCCCTTCTCTTAGCAGGAAAGATTCAAAGATTTTTGACTAAACCTGAGGAAAGAAAGCTAAAGCAACTTGCAGATGGATTGGATACCACACCCACCAATCAAAAACTCAAAGAGGCATTGACAAAAGGAGTGGCATTTCACCATGCTGGTTTAGGAAGAACAGAAAGGTCGATAATAGAGGATGCTTTTAGAGAAGGTCTCATCAAGGTAATTACGGCAACTCCAACCTTGAGTGCTGGTGTGAATCTTCCTGCATATCGCGTTATTATACGGGACACAAAGAGATACTCCAACTTTGGGTGGGTGGATATTCCTGTCTTGGAGATCCAACAAATGATGGGAAGAGCAGGAAGGCCCAAATATGATATAGAGGGCCAGGCAATAATAATTGCAAAAACAGAAAAACCTGAAGATTTAATGAAGCGTTATGTATTAGGCAAGCCAGAAAAACTGTTCTCAATGCTTTCGAATGAAGCTTCCTTTAGAAGCCAGGTGCTTGCGTTGATAACGAACTTTGGAGTTGGTAATTTTAAAGAACTTGTAAATTTCTTGGAACGAACATTTTATTATCACCAAAGAAAAAACCTGGAAGCTCTCGAAGGAAAAGCAAAAAGTATTGTTTACTTTCTTTTTGAAAATGAGTTTATAGATATTGATTTAAATGATCAGTTCATGCCACTTCCCCTCGGGATCAGAACTTCCCAACTTTATCTCGACCCAGTAACAGCTAAGAAATTTAAAGATGCATTTGAAAAGCTCGAAAAGAATCCAAATCCTTTAGGCATTTTCCAACTTTTGGCATCAACACCTGATATGAGTTCATTAAGGGTAAAGAGAAAAGAACAGGAAGATCTTTTAGATTATGCATATGAGATGGAAGAATATTTATACCAAAATATTCCTTACTGGGAAGACTATAAATTTGAGAAGTTCTTAGGGGAAACGAAAACCGCGAAACTTCTCCTTGACTGGATTAACGAAGTAAATGATGTGAAAATTTTAGAAACTTATGAAATTGACACAGGAGATCTTTATAGAATCCTAGAGCTTGTGGACTGGCTTATGTACTCCCTAATAGAGCTTTACAAACTGTTTGATCCAAAACCAGAAGTTCTTGACTTTCTAAAGAAGCTACACATAAGAGTCAAGCATGGAGTAAGAGAGGAACTACTAGAGCTCATTACCCTACCCATGATAGGAAGAAAAAGGGCCAGGGCTCTATATAACGCTGGATTTAAGGGAATAGACGATATTGTTAGAGCAAAAGCAAGTGAGCTCCTCAAAGTGGAAGGAATTGGTATTGGAGTGATAGAGAAGATTTATCAACACTTTGGAGTGGAACTCCCAACGAATGAGAAAAAGAAAAAAGTAAAAAAAGGGACCTTGGATGAGTTTTTCAAATAATTAAATAGTAATAACTTTAGTGAGGTGTGGTTAATGATAATCTGTGTTGTTGGAATGCCAGGCTCAGGGAAGGGGCAAATAGTGAGGATATTTGGAAAATATGGAATTCCACATGTTTCTATGGGAGACATTGTAAGAGAAGAAGCTGACAGAAGGGGAGTTCCAAGAACCCCGGAAGGTATGAACAGCGTAAGCATCCAGTTACGACAGGAACTTGGTGACAATGCAGTTGCAAAGCTTGCAATACCAAAAGTTAGAGAGCTCTTAAAAACACATGAAGCCGTTATAATAGAAGGTGTACGATCATTAGACGAGATCCAAGCATTTAAAGATGCTTTTCCAGAAGAAAAGGTCATAATAATAGCCGTTCACTCTTCACCCCAAAAGAGATTTGAAAGGCTCAGCAAGAGAGGCAGGAGTGATGATCCAAAGAGTTGGAGTGAATTTGAAGCTAGGGATTGGAAAGAGCTCAAATTTGGACTGGGCAATGTGATTGCACTAGCAGACTATCTAATAGTTAATGAAAGCCACCTAACTCAATATCGGAGGAAAATAGAAAGGTTAGCGGAGAGATTAGGAATAAAAAAGAAGTACTTCACTTTTTGAGCCAAGATTCCAATCCAGTTTGCTTTGAACTCTGATATTTTAAATCTTCTTTCCTGTATCCAAAAGCTTCAAGAATTCTTAAAACTGCGGGAAGAACTTGATTTTCAATGTAGTAATCTGGATCATATTTATGCTTTCTAGGGTCATACTCAGTGAGCAAAACAACCCTATCACTTATTTTTCCGCTTCCTCTAAGAACGATATAACTTATGATGGTTCCAGGCTTTATCTTTATTCCTTTTGCAGCAAGTCTCTTTGCTATAGCTACGTGCGGCCCTACAGCTTTGTAATCTCTCAATTCTCTTGTTATCTGTTCATGAATGATTAACTTCTCAAGAGGCACCTTATATTTGGTTATAGCTTCAACAACTTCTTTAACTATCTCAACAGCCTTTTCTACACTTCCTTCTCTTAGAATTGCTTCTAATACTCTTGCCTGAGTCTCTTTAGCTATTTCACTCCAATCCCGTCTAACGACTTCAAGACCCCTTGTGGTGATTTTCTCTTCTTCATCTATAACTGCATAGCGTTTCTTTGTGACGAAGAATCCTCTCAAGTAAAAGCCCTCATACTCAAGCTCAAGCAGGCCGGGAAGTTTGGAGTTTATGTAGTTTAAGAATTCCTTAGCTTTCTTTTTGATTGTTTCAGGATCTGCTCCCGGTATTGTGGCATAAAATCCATCAGTGTTGTGGACAAGTATCCCATTTGCGAAGAACCTGTGGGTTTCTTCCACTTCGATGTCGTAAACGTACCCGTCATAGGGTATTTCCTCGAGGGTACGAGGCTTGATATATTCTACCCCTGAAAGGTCATCTTTGGTCGCTATTAGGCTCTTGCCTTCGATTTCTATTGGTTTGGCTTCCTTTAGACCATCCTCAGCCACTATAAGAGAGTGATCCTCAGTAACGTCAATATACCATGAGTTGGTAATCCAGATGCGGTAGACCTTCTTTTTCGCCTTGTGCCTCATAACGTATGGGACTTTTTTCCAGACGAGCCTACCTCTGTTGTCGAGTGTCAGTGCTTCAACACTCTCAAGAATGCAGTATTCTTTTTCCCCAAGCCTGTAATCGACGCGTTCAAAGAGCTTTTCAATCGGAACGAACTCAACTCTTCCGTTCCTCTTAACGATAATCTCTGTATCGCTCGTAACGCTGTCCGCATATAGCACCTTAAAGCCAAATTTCTCCTCTATTTCTCTTATAGTCATTTCTATATAGTGCCTTCCCCATGCGGTAACGCTTTCAGCGCATTCCTTTGAGTACCATCTCGCCTTGGGGTAACCCATATAGCCGTAATAGCTGTTGTGTGCATAGAGCAATCCAAAACCAACAAGAAAGTTTTCATTGCCTTCAACGCTTAGGTCATAGACGTATCCTTCATATTCTCTTTTTTTAACGTTTTTTACTCTGTCAAGGACAATATCTCCATTGAGGACAAAATCCAAGAGCTTAGCTTTTCTTTTATCTAATTTTCCAGAGTCAACAAACTCTTTAAATTTCTCAAACGTTATGTTCCTTTGGAATTTTCTTCCAAATATCTCTTCAAGGATTTCTTTGGGAATCAGGTTAGAATAGTATGTGTTTTTCTCCCTCGAAGTTCTTAGGAATTGCAGGTCCTCGTTTATGTAAACTCTATAAACCCCACTGTCAAAACCAATTTTTACAGATGAAACTCCCAAGGAATTCAAGAAAAATATAAGCTGATTTGCAAGGAGTTCGCTTTTTGTGGACAACCTAAGCCTTTTTGATGGATGGACATCACCATCACCTGCAAAATATGCTTCCAAGAATGCCCACCGTATAGGTTCAGGGGAGTTGAATATAATAGGAGGAATTCTTTTGTTTTCGGCTGTTACTCCACAGAGACATTTCATAAGCAAGTATGCCATCTTTTTTGATATACTCACACAGTTCTTGCCAACTCTAACTTTACCAAAAAACCTCTCCGCAGCATTTTTCATATCTCCAAGGATGTTGGGATTTTCATTATAGAGCTTTACTGAGTAGCTAATCCCATCCGTTTTGTTTTTCTGTGCTCCTGCATAGCCTTCACTGACATAGTAACCTAAGAGTTTTCCGAAATTCTCATCGATTTTGAGAATACAATCCATTCTAAAGCCATTAAGCGTTCCAATTTTCCATTCTTCGAGCTCCTTTTGGGGGAAAGAAGATATGACATCTTTGATATCGTTGAACATCACCAAATACTCTCTCTTGTTTCCATTGTATCTAAGGCTTTCTACGAGCTTCTCGTAAAGTTGCTTATATATTTTTAGCCCTTCCCAGTCGGTGACTTCATATCCACGAGGCAGTAGTTTAACAAAACCGAGTTTCTCAAGATGGAACAGATACCGGTTAAATGTTCTAATTCTTTTACTTTCTTCTCCAAAGATCCACCTTAAAGTTCTTAACATGCCTTTAAAGAAGTTCTTTCTCCCCTTAACCGGAATTGTCATAACGATATCAGCTGTAGCTTCATCAGGTAATCGTAAAATTAACTCCGGAATGTTAATGGTTACTTCTTTTTCATTGAGCTTGACTTTTTTAGGTACTACAATAAGGTCGCCTGCTTTTATCTCTGCCCCGGAGACTTCCCTTATTTCTCCCTTCCTAATTGTGAACAAGCTATGGCCACCAGTTACGGTGATTTTCCTACCAGAATTAAGACCAATCGCGTAAACTTTTCCTCTATACTTATGTCTTATGAGGGCCCTGACTTTTTTGACTTCGCTCTCTTTGCTTTCTCTATTGAGTGACAATGCAAACAGGTTATCCACTTCGAGAACTTCAGTATTGTCCACTGTTCTAACTCTGTCCTTCTGTTCTTCCATGTAGCGATCTATAAACTCGCCAATTTTTACGAATTTTATTTCTTCATTTTCGATTATTGGCAACCATTCATTGGGCAAAATGCTATTTGCAAGTAATTTAACTGCCCTTTGTCTATAATCGAGCATTTTTTTCTTTATTGGATCAATTGTAGATTTCATTTCTTTTTTTATTTTCTGTCTTGTTTCTATGAGGTCTTCCAGTATAGAAGGAATAAATCCAGAGAAGTCTTTACAAAATTTGTACCCCACTATCGGAGCAACATCATAGTTTTGACAGCCTTTTCTTTCTAGAGTGTCCGGGGAGACATTGTGTGTGACTATTATTGAAGGGTACAAGCTACGAAAATCTAGATAAATAATATTCTCCCATAAACCCCGTTCTGGCTCTTTAACGTAACCTCCGAGATATGTTGTCCTCAAACGTCTTTTATATTCTTCATCACTGGGCCTATTTGGAGCAAGTTCATTCCTCTCATAAGCTACCCTTAACATATACCATTCTACAAGGTTTCCTGTGCTTGAGCGGGATACATCCCAAACGCTTTGTCCTATAAGCTTTGCCAACTCTACTTCCATGGGGAAAAACTCTCTTCCAAGTTCATAAGTTGCTTTTGCATCTTCCATTGAATATTGGGCCAATTTTTTCAGACCTTCCTCAGTTTCCCAGATGGCGGCTATTTCTTCTGCTCCAAGCTTGCTCTTATGTTTTCCTAAAACCGTTTCATAAACTGCTTCAAGCGTATAAGTGGGAAGATTTACTGCTCTTTTCACTACCGGGAAAAGATCGAAGTGTATTCTCCCTTTGATTTCTACAGCAAAACTATTTCCCATTCTTTGTATTTTAGGCACTGGATTCTCGTTATCTCTACTCAAAATTAAACGGAGACCCAATTTTTCTGCTCTTTTTATGAGATAAGGAAGATCAAAGTTATCCCCATTATAAGTTATAATCACATCAGGATCCTTTTCTTTGATTATTTGAATAAAGCGTTTTATCATTTCTCTCTCATTAGAGACAACATCTACGTATGGGAGATCAATATTCTTCCAGGTAATAACTCTTGCTCCTTCCTCATCGGCATAGCTTATCATTATTATTTCTCCTTTTCCAAACTCGTCACCCTCGTGATAAAATGTCTCTATGTCAAAAGCGAGCATTTTAAGCTCTTCGTCGCCTTCCATAGGAATTAGTCCGTTGTCTATTAAATATCGCTTTGCAAAAGGAATATCATATTCATAAATATCCTGGACAGCGGGATGTTCACGTATTTTGTTTCTAATTGCCGGTACATCTTGCGGGTGTTCTAATATCAATTTCCATACTTTAACCGGCTTTTTTAGGAATTTTTTCTCCACTTTTACTGCATCAACTATCCTTACAGTTTTTCCATGTCTCTCTCCTTTTATTTGTTTGATCTCATCAATTGCAGAATCTTCAGACAGAAGAGCGTAAATATAGGGCTGAAAATGAGGGTCCAGCTCTATTTTAAACTCTCCATTTTCTTTTTTAAAAATTCGGACTATTGGCTTACCATCTTTGGTTATATAATCAGCACCCAATATCATAAACTCACCAATATAAATTCGAACTCAAATTAAATAAAATTTCCGCCAAATTTTTAAACCTGCTATCAAATCCACGACCATGGAATTATTTTACAAAATAAACTTTCATGAATTGATTGCTGATATCTTAAGCCTTATAGAAGAGAGAGAACTTTCCTCAAAAAATGCGCTAGAAAGAACTTTCAAGCGAGTTAGGGGTAAAGATAGGGAGAGGGCAAGAGGTCTAGCTCATGCTTACATCTTTGAAATTGAAAAATGGAAAAGAAAAATAGACTTTATTGGAAATTCAGTTCTCAAGGGAATCAAGATAGAGGAACTCGATCCTTATCTGGCTAACCTCCTTAGAATCGGAATATTTGAAATGAAGTTCAAAGGAGTAGTCCCCGCAATAGCTACAGATTCAATAGTGAGAGCCGTAAAAGATAAATACGATTTGAGTAGGGCAAAGTTTATCAACGCTGTTCTGAGGGACGTGGAAAGTTTTGATGTTGGAAAAGCCCTCGAGGCTCTAAGAGAGAGGGACAAAATAGAGTATCTAAGTATAAAATTCTCACATCCTCGTTGGTATGTGGAATATGTGATAGATCTTTTGGGGTATGAAGAGGGATTGAGGCTTTTACTAAGCAACAACAAACCCCAAAGGTACTATATAAGAGTAAATCCATTGAAAACTGATATAGATTCTTTATCAGACTATTTAGAAGAACATGGAGTCAGAGTTACTAGAACTCCAGTCGATGATATTTTAAAAGTTTTGGAATATAAAACCCCAATCACTCATCTCGAAGGGTATAAAGAAGGATATTTTGTAATACAAGATTTAGCGAGTGCTTATGTTGCTCATGTCCTTTCTCCTGAAAAAGGAGAAAGAGTTCTTGATTTAGCTGCAGCTCCAGGTAGTAAAACATTTCATGTCGCACAATTGATGGAAAACACTGGAGAGATAATTGCTGTGGATTATTCTCTTGAAAGACTTCGAAAAATGGAGACTAAAATGAAAATTCTAGGTGTAAAAAATGTCAAACTCGTGCATGCTGATGGCATGAAGTTCAAAGATATGAGAAAATTCGATAAAATAATTCTTGATGCCCCATGTTCTTCTTCTGGGACCTACAGGCAGTTCCCTGAAGTAAAATGGCGATTTAACAAAGAGAAAATAAAGAAGGTTATCCAAGTACAAAAAGCGATGATTAGAAATGCCTATAAGAACCTGAGAGATGAAGGGGAAATGACTTACTCGACATGTTCAATAAGAATTGATGAAAACGAGGAGAATGTAAAGTATGCATTAGAAAAAGTAGGATTCGACCTAGTTACTTATCCATTCAGCTGGGGGGAACGGGGATTCACTGAGATTGGAGAGATGGTTTTCAGAAGCTTTACCCATTTACACGATTGCAATAGCTTTTTCATTGCAAAATTGAAAAGATAAAAGATCAAGATTCTATTTCTTCGATAGCACTCATTAGTAGCTCTATTGCATCCCTTTCATATAGGTAAGCACGTCTTATGGCATAGACTCTAGGTAGCGGGACGTATTGTTTCCAAATCTTTATCCGTATACTCTCAAGATCATCGGTATGCCAAGCATAAAGTATCTGTTCAGTTGCATTAAGATGCAATTCCAAGGCCTTTTCTAAGGTTTCATTGCTAACTCCAATTTCTTCGGCTTTTGCATAAAGAGCTGCGAACTGGTCATATTCATTGAAAAAATACTTGCTCCAAATCTGGATCATCATTATGTAGCTTCTTCTATCAGCCTTTTCCCTGCTTTCTCTGACAAATTTTAACTCGTCAATAAACGCAAAAGTATCGACACTATCGTCCCTTTCATCAGCTATTTGGAATATAAGGGTTATTTCTTTTCCTCTATACTTGCTCACATCCAAAGTTGCCGTATATGCCGATGTAACCTCATTAATACTAACATTTTGATCTGAAGCCGTATAGTTCTGAATTCTATCCCCCACATACAGTATATTCCCATTAGGCAAAAGAGCCATATCTTTAGTAGAACCATCTGGCAAGATTGCATATGCTCTAAAGAGGTCTCTATATTCGTCCACATACTCTGGAATCTCATTTGAACCAAAAAGCCACTTAAAGGACAAAGTTTTGGCATTAGTGGGAACTTTTAGTTTAATTGTTAAAGTTGCAACATCGTTTATTTCGGTTCCAAACACTGGATGTCCATTAGAGATTGAGATTCCTCCCGTTGATCCGATACTTCCATCTACAGCCTCACTAGCAATCCCTGAACTTAAAATCACATAAGAGTCCCCATCTGTTGGAAATCCTATAGCCTCAACAGTAGATATATAAACTTGCCCATCCCCTCCTTCAAAAGTAGCACTTATAAGCGCGTCTTTAGAATCTTCGGTTAAAATAGCAAGGGCTTCTTGTTTTGAATCTCTGGACGCAGGAGAACTAACTGCAAAACTTCCTAAACTAGCCAAAAACAAAAATACAATCCCTAGAGTTATTAATTTTTTCAATATCAACACCTTCTATGTATTCTATTAATTTACATAGAATCTTAGAGTATTTAGGTGATGGGTCATTACCCCTTAGAAATCCAGATTTTCTTTATAAATCCCAAATTGAGAAAAATGGGAGAAATAATGTAGCTAAAGCTTTCGTTTTATCGAACCATTGGGATGTTCCTCTTCAAAAATTTCAGCAGTGAATCGATAGACCTCTGTGTCTTCATCCAACCAACAGTCAGGTGATAAACCAGCTTTCCAGCAGGTTTCACTTAAAAATTCTTCTTCATCCCAGTTCCACTCAATAGGAACTTGTGGTAAGAGGAGCCCACTATAAATCCCTTTTTTAACGATTAATCCATCCCTCCCCACTTTTATCTTATTGGGCCTCTCGTCGGGAGGGCCTTCCACAGGTTCAGGAGGGGTTAGAACACTGACCTCAATCGTGATCTTGTTCAGCTCTTCAATACTGAGTGGAGGAAAGCGTGGATCATCTACAGCAGCATAGATTGCTGCTTTTATTGTTGCTATAACCAATGGGTAAATTGGGTAGGGGAATCCAATACATCCCCTTAATGCTTGTTGAGGAGGCACGTTATATCGGTTTAATGTAACGAATACTCCCATTTTCTCCCAGAGGTCTGGTGGAGTATCTTGAGGGGGTTCAAGCTCTTTACCATTTTTTAAATATTCTTCTATTGCTGTTCTAGCTAGTTTTATTAAGAATACTCCCCATTCATCTTTTATCTTATACATAAGTCTCACCAAGAATAGTTTCGTCTAACAACAAATAAGGTTTTTCCACCGTTAAGCTTAAAAAAATTGTCGAGCATAATTTAGCCAGGTGTCGAATATAAACATCATAGTAAAGCCGTCATAATTACATTGGAAGAGGAAAGCTTGAGTAGATATGCTATTCACGTAGTAAAGTTTTTAGAGGAGAAAAAAGTAAAACATTAATTGATTATCATGAGAACACTCATCGAAGCTACCAGTTTGGGTGAAGGCTTTAAAATAATAAAAGAACCCCATGAACTAATGTTTAGAGTAGATGCAAAAAGATTGAGTGCAACAATAAGAATTGATAACAAAAGGAATAAAGATAGAGATATGAAAAACAAATTCAAATCAGTTTTTGAAAAAATTTGGGGGGATTAAGATTAAGGCATTAGTGCTCGCCATTGATAGAGATGATGACTTTGGCAAGAAAGCTGGGGTTAAAGGCCCAATTATTGGTAGGGATGCTTGTGTGGATGCAGCACTAAAGCTGAGTTTAGCTGATCCCGAAGATAGTGATGCCAATGTTCTCTATGCTGCTGTGAAATTATATGATGAACTTAAAAAGCGCGCGGAATTTGATGATATAGAGGTAGCCCTCATCACGGGCCACCCGGAAGTGGGAGTTAAAAGTGACTTAGAATTAAACAAGCAATTGGAAAAAGTCCTTGCTCAATTTCCGGCTGATGGTATAATACCTGTTACAGATGGAGCTGAAGACGAGCAAATTTTTCCAATAATCACTTCAAAAGTTCCTATTATAAGTACAAAAAGGATTGTTGTGAAACAGAGCGAAAGTATAGAAACAACGTATTACATAATTTATCGTTATTTAAAAGAGATTTTAAGTGATCCAGAAGCTGCTAAAATATTCTTTGGGTTGCCAGGAATGATACTTCTCATCTACGGTATAGCAAGACTGCTCTCCATAAAGTACCAGCAGAGTGTTACTATTATTTCATCCACAGTTACTGGTGTTATTCTATTCCTTATAGGCGCTTACTTCTTCGTAAAGGCATTTAAAGTAAAAGAAGTTTTAAGCCATTTCTTTACCGAGGGATTCATACAATTTGCGTCCATAGTAGCTGCACTATTCGTTCTTTTTGCTGGGGCGGTGAATGCCTATCTGAACTTAGAGAGTATAGCACTAGAACTAATCGGGAGATACCCAGGCACAGAGCTTTTAGGGGTTGTAATATTTTTAAATGGTATAAACACATCATTTGTTGCAGCTTTGGGAGTGTTAATGATTGGCAAGGTTATTCATTCTTATTTAAGAAGAGATCACCGCATATGGTATTACATAAGCGGGCTTCTCCTTCTTCCAGCACTTTGGGTTACTATTGATGTTACCACTCTCTATGCTCTCTCCATAGTATCTTTTTACTCCATGGAATTTCTTAGAAAAGGTATAATTGCTTTTGGAGATATAGCACTTGCAACGCTAGTGGGAATGTACTTAAGAGATAAAGTAAGAGGATGGGGAAAAGTTGAAGCTGAGGGAAGCACTGCATAAATATGAAGAAATACAAAAGAGATCCAAAAAAGAAATGGCAAAACTCTCACAAGAGTATACAAAAAGGGTAGAGCACATGATTTTAGATATTTTAAAGTTATTACAGGAACTCAAAGAAAAAGAAATCCCAAAAAAAGTGGATCCTAGACTTGCGAGAATCGTAAAAATGGAGAGAGAAACTTATGTCAGGGCTCTTCAAAATATGGTTGGAAAAATAAAAGACATCGAAGATGTAGAAAAAATATTACCTGAAATATCTCGACTACACGTTGCTCATGGCAGACACCTGCTTCTAACATTCGAAAAAGATGTTTACAAAATAAACAACCTCTTAAAGAGCTTGTCTAACGAATATGCCAATTATGTTTCAGAAATCGAAAAATTACAACCCAAAGAAATCATGGCAGAAAAACTATTAAAGGAAATCCAAGATTTCAAAAAGCATATAAACGAAGAGGAGCAGAAACTAAAAGACCTTGTTGAAATGCTAAGTGAACTTAATGAAAGGAAAAAGAAGCTAGAAGAATCTTCTGAATTCATTGCTTTACAAGAAAATGAAAGAAAGCTCAAAAAAGAAATTTCAAGAGAAGAGCTTAACCTACGTTCTAAGGTCTCCAAACTCCAAAAACCAATAAAAAGGATGAGATTGCCAGATAATCGTGCAAGAGAGTTTTTAAAAGATAGTGCTTATGCTCTTGAACACCCTCATGAATTTCTGGAACTTCTTGAGGAAATCAGTGATAAGCTAGATAAAAAGTATCAAAATACTATTGAATGGACAAGAAAGAACATTCCCACAAAGACTCAAAAACTTAAAGAGCTTAAGAGACAGTTGGCAGGAGTTGAGATAGAATTATCTCGTTTCAAGACTGAGGAAGAGTCTCTCCACAAATCAATAGAAAAACTAAGGCAGAAAATAAACAAAAAAGAGGAGAAAATAAAATCTCTTAAAGAAGAATTACAAAAAATAGAAAAGCAACTCGAAGAGAGTCTTTTAGAACTCGAAGAAATTATTGGAGAGAAGATAGAATATTAAGTGTTAGGCTCAAACTTTTTATATTTTTAGGTAGACCTAATTCAGGTGGTAAGTATGAAAAAGGTTGATCGTTTGAGGTTTGGAACTGCGGGAATTCCAATCTCAACCCCCAAACCCTCCACCCTCACAGGGATAGAACAAGTTAAAAAGCTTGGATTGGATGCTATGGAACTAGAATTTGTTAGAGGAGTAAATCTAAAACCGGAGATGGCAAAAAAAATTAAATATGTGGCCCAAAAAAACGACATTCTTCTAACAGCACATGCACCATATTATATCAATCTAAATGCAACTGAGAAAGCTAAGAGAGAAGCAAGTAAAAATAGAATAATTCAAAGTGCCGAACGGCTTCATGAAGCTGGAGGATGGAGTGTGGTATTCCATGCGGGATATTACCTTAAGCAAGAGCCCTCTAAAGTTTACGACACAATAAAAAGTGAGATAAGAGATATCGTAAAAACCTTACAGGATAAAGGGGTCAATGTGTGGATTCGGCCAGAACTTACTGGAAAACCAACTCAATTTGGAAGTCTAAACGAACTTATACGGATAAGTCAAGAAGTAGAACAAGTCTTGCCAGCAATAGACTTTGCACACTGCCATGCTAGAAATAAAGGGAAGTACAACAGCACAGAGGAATGGAGGGAAATGCTTTCATTACTCGAAGAGGGATTAGGCCGGGATGCTTTGAATAATATGCATATACACATAAGCGGCATAGAATACTCTGATAAAGGAGAAAAGAATCACTTAAACCTTCAAGAAAGTGATATGAAATGGAAAGACCTTCTGAGAGTTCTTAAGGAGTTCAAGGTCAAAGGTGTCGTAATAAGTGAAAGTCCAAATATAGAAGGAGACGCCATACTCATGAAGAGAAAATATGAAAAAATTAAAGTCTAGAAAGAGAGTTCACAAGGAATTCTAAAAATATTTCAATATCTTTCATTTCGTTGTACAAGTGCGGTGATACCCTTATCCCATAATGTCCTAACGCACCTCTATGACTGACTTTTATTCCTTCTGCAAGAATCCTCTTGTAAATCTCCTCTTCTTTTTCGTAACTTAAACCGGTTTTGATTGTTATTATTGCTGACTTCTCCCAGTCTTCTCCGCCTATAATTTCCAGGCCAAGGGCCAAGATCTCATCTTTGATTCTTCCTGCAAGGTTAGTGTTGTGTCTCTCAATTTTTTCAATGCCGATTTCATTTATAACCTCCAAAGCTCCCCACAACGTAGTGGCAAGAAGATACGGTGGCCCACCTCCAAAATCAAGTTTTCTAGCATCATTTCTAAAGTCAAAGTTGCCCCACGGATCTTTCTCGGGCATGCCCCACCATGAAGACCATTCTCCCACTGGGGATTTCATGTTTAACAAACCTGCTATTGGGGAGGCTTCTTCTATGAGAGCATTTGAAACGTACATAAGTCCAGAGCCTACGGAGGGATTTAAGAGCCACTTTTCTCCTCCTGCAATCACGGCGTCAACACCCTCCTTCTCCGGATAGAGGGTCAGGTTTCCCAGATGCTGCACAGCATCAACTATAACCCAAGCTCCATGTTCATGAGCAATTCTGGAGAGCTCTCTCAGATTCATCCTCTGGCCGGAGATCCATTGAACACTGCTTCCGATTATCGCAAAGGTATTATCATCTACTAGCTTTTCCATGTCTTCAAGATAGTACCAGCCATTTCTGTTCTTGATGACTCTAAGTTCAAGATTGTATCGTTGGGCATAACTTTTTAAAAGACAAGAGAGAGAAGGAAATTCCATGTCAAAGGAGATAATATTCATACTTTTCTTCGGTTCTATGGAAAGAAGTAACCTCCTTAAACCTTCCGTCGTTTGAATCGTTAGCGTTAGGTTTTCTCTCTTCGTACGTAGGAGTCTTTTTCCTTCATCAAGGACGTTTTCCATGATTTCTTTGTCCAGAAAATCCACTGAATCAACACCTTCTCTAAAATCTGTAAGATATGATAGAAAATCCATGCTTCGTTTAAGGGCTGTTAGTGGCAGAAATCCTGCACTTGCAGTGTTTAGATATGCCCTAAAGTTCCTTAAGCCAGGGAACAAATGTTTAACATTCATTTTTCCACCTCAACCTTTCTCTAATCTTCCATATTTCTTCATTATCTTCAATAAGTCCTCCTTTGGTAAAGCATAGCGAATGTGATTATCTCTCCCCGTCATCGCCTTTGCCTGGAGGAGAGAATTGATTATCGCCTCCTCAACGGTTTCAGCAGTTGCTTTGAAAAGAGGGGACAAAACATCATCAGGAGTGCTTTTTATGTCAATAATTTCTTTCTGGTAATGTTTTATTCTCTGAGCAGTTGAGAAGGCAAAAATTATATCCCCACTTCCATTATATGCATAACCCCCAGTTCTGGCCAGTCCTATGGCTCCCCTTTTGGCAACTCTGTAAAGCTGTCTTGCTGTTAAAGGAACATCTGTAGCAATGACTATTATTATACTTCCCTTTCCTTCTCCACCTTTTCCCGGCCAGTTTCTTAACTCTAGACCTGCTGGAACTCCAGCTATTGTCAAATCTTCCCTCTTGCCAAAGTTGCTTAAAACAAGAGCACCAATGGTATATTTCCTTCCTTCTATATCCACTATCCTTGAAGAAGAACCAATTCCGCCTTTGAACTCAAAAGCACTCATTCCTGTTCCAGCTCCAACAGCACCTTCATCAAAATCCGCTTTGGCGTTCTTGAGTGCCTCAAAAATATGCTCTTTTTTCACATGTTTTCCTCTAATATCGTTTAGATATGAATCATTACACTCCATAACCACTGGGTTAACAGAACCTGTGGAAACTCCGATATCTTCATTTTGGTCAAGCATGTATTCTATAAGAGCATCTGTAGCAGTGCCAACGGCAAGTGTATTGGTAAGGATTATTGGAGTCTCTAGAGTTCCAAGCTCTCTAACCTGGATTAGCCCAATCGGCTTTGCATAACCATTCATGACAAAGACACTTGCTAACAGTTTTTCTTTGTATATGTTCCCTTCATGAGGAAGTATAGCTGTTACTCCAGTCCTTACCGGGCCTTTGCCGGGTATAAGCTTTCCTTCCCCTTTGATTAGACTTACATGTCCAACTTTTACTCCTTTCACATCGGCAATTGAGTTCTTCTTTCCATGCCTAAAAACGCCAAGCTTAATACCAAGGTCAGGGGCCTTCATAATTTGCACCAAAAATAGTTGGTTGGATCAAAATAAAAACTATTCCACAACAACTGTCTTCCCACCCTAAGGGCGAGTTTTCAAAAGAAAAATATAAGTACCTTCTAGGGAAATTCTCAGCTGGTGACTAAAATAGAAGGTTGGAAAGAGAAGTTGGGTATGATCCACATCTACACTGGTAATGGAAAAGGGAAAACAACCGCTGCTTTGGGTTTAGGATTAAGAATGCTGGGTAACGGCGGCAAAGTCATCATGATTCAGTTCCTAAAGTCGCCTAATGTTTACGGAGAACAAAAGAAAGCCCAAGAGTGCGGGATAGTAGTAGAGTCTTATGGATTGCCAAAATTTGTCCACAAAAAACCAGATCCTGAGGAGATCAAAGTCGCTAGAAAGGCCTTGGAAAGAACCAGAGAGATCGTTAAAAATGGAGAATGGGACCTTGTAATCCTTGATGAGATATGTGTAGCATTAGGATTTGGAATGATAGATGTTGAAGATGTTAAAGCAATCTTAAAAGAGAAATCCCCATACACAGAAGTTGTTTTAACAGGGCGCTACTGTCCTGAAGAACTTTTTGAACTTGCAGACTATGTAACATTGATGAAAGAAGTCAAACATCCATATCAAAAGGGTATATTGGCTAGAAAAGGTATTGAATACTAAAAACACCGAAAAGGTTTTAATAGTCAAGATTCAATATATTCTCGGAAAGATTTTAGTTACTGATTCTTATTAAATTGGAGGTGGAGAAAATGAGCGACGTAGAAGTGAGGATTCAACAAATTATCCAAGTTCTGAAGGAACAAGTTGTTCAAGATACTATCGTCCCCAGAAATATAAGAAGGGCCGCTGAAAGGGCCATAGAAAGTTTAATGGATACTAGCAAGGATCCGACTGTAAGAGCTGCTGATGCGATTGTCATTCTTGAAGAAATTAGCGAAGATCCTAATATGCCAATGCACACAAGAACAATAATATGGGAAGTCCTAGGGGCTTTAGAACAGGTTAAGTAATTCAAATGCCTTTTTCTTTTAGATACCATAGCTTTGCACTTTCTTCTACTAATTCTGTTTTATAATATGCCTCTCTCAAACTTTTTCCTACAGTCACTACCCCGTGATTCTCCATAATAACTGCATCATAAGCCTCTAGATATTTTGCTGTTTCTCTAGCTAATTCCCAGCTCCCTGCAGGTTTAAACGGGACTATTGGTATCTTCTTCAGATATACCTCAGCTTCAGGCGTTATTATCGGAAGTTCCTCTTCGAGTAAGGTTGAGACCACTATAGAATAAGGAGGGTGCAAGTGAGCAATTGCTCTAATATCCTTCCTCAGCTTGTATACTTCCACATGGAGTTTCCATTCAGAAGATGGCCTTATAGAGCTTAAAGAATTACCTTCAAAATCCATCATTGCAATTTGAGTTCTAGTGAGCTCATTCATTATGGAGCCCGTGGACTTTATGAATATCTTTCCATTGAATAAAATACTGAAGTTTCCCCCAAAAGCCGCAGTAAGCCCTCGCTCATGGGCCAATTTTGAGTATTTAACAAGCATATCCTTTACAAGTTTGCTCATTCTTTCACCACCTTTACTCCAAACCCACAGGAATCACAATAAGCCACTTTTTCATGCCATGTCAACTCTTTTGCTCCGCAAATAGGACAATGATCCGTTTTATTGCTTTCCTCCCATTTTTTATACGTACTTTCATCTATTACAAGAAAAACTTCTCCATTCCCCTTCTCAAAATGTCCCAAAACAGGGTTGCTTTTTAATTCGAATGTCTTAGCATCAATTATTACAGGTTCAATCCCTATATTTCCTTCAAATTCAAGCTCATTCACAGGAACTATTTCAACAATATACGAATCAAGGGTTTTGTCATGATAAATCATGATTTCCATAGCATCGCTTAAGTCCCCACTTGAAGAGATTATGTCAATAGTTATGTACTCCTTGAAAGATATAAGAAGGGCGAAAACATGTTTGGACCTATACAAAGCAAAACCTCGGTCTAAATAGAGATTTTTAAGGTTTAACTCTCTTAGTATTTCTTTTAACTCATCTACCCTAGGCATTTCTTTAGTTTTGAGGATATAATCTTTAATTTTTTCTGCAAGAGGAATTGCAAGCATCACCGGTTCGTAAATTATCATTCCGCCACCCTTAAAAAGTAGATCTCTCCCTTTTTAGCCTTTGTTATTAAGTTGTGGTGCTAAGAGAACAGAAAAAAATTGAAATAAAAGAGCATTGAACTAACTTCTAAATAAAACTCTTATAAACCAAAGCACTATGTCCGGCTCTAGGATTATGATGACTATTGCTATAACTTGTAACACAATGAATGGTAGCACTGCACGATAGATATCATCCATTGAAACCTCGTCAATAGCTCCTTTAAAGTAATACAAACCAAGTCCTACTGGAGGGGTTAGGTATGAAACCAAAAGCATTGATGTAAAAGCCACACCCCACCACAATGGATCATAACCTAACCCTGTGACTGCTGGAGTTAATATTGGAGTCATGATCATGATGATAGAAACCGGGTCTACAAACATGCCGAGGAAGAATATTAGAGCTAATGAAAATATTAGCACTGTGATTTTCGCCGCTGGGAGGGACATTAGGAGATCAACCACCAATTTCTTCCCACCGATCCCACTAAAAACTGAACTAAATGCTGAACCACCCGCCATTATCCAACAGGCCATTGAAGTTACTTTTAAAGTGACTACCAAAGCTTCATCTAAGACCTTTTTGGTTAGTTTCCCTCTCAGGAGGACATAGACTAAACTTAAAAACGCTCCAACACCGGAGGCTTCTGTTGGTGTTGCTATTCCTGTAAATATCGAGCCTAAAACACCAAATATTATTGTAAGAGGCCCGATAAGATATTTAAGTGAAGCTATTTTCTCTCCAAGGGAGATTTTTCCCGCCTCGAATACTGGTACTTTATCTTTGTTTAAGTGGCTCCATACGAGTACATAGATGCTAAACACTATGGCCATTACCGTACCTACTCCAAGCCCTCCAGCGAAAAGTTTTCCTACAGATACTCCAGCCACAGAACCATAAACGATCATGTTAAAGCTTGGAGGTACAACTTGGGGTAATGTACCAGCTGCCAGTATTGAACCTATGGCAAGTTTCTTATCATATCCATGCTTAACCATAAGAGGGTATATAATTAGTGCCAAACTGGCTATTGCCGCTGCTATCACTCCTGACATCGCTCCAATTGTATATCCCAAAATGATTGCTATTACAGCTAAAGATCCTCTGATTCTACCCAAAAGCTTGTAGAAGGTAGTAAACAACTCATCTGCTATCCCACTTTTCTCAAGAACTGCAGACATGAAAACAAACAGAGGTAAGGCCACAAGCGCCCAGTTATTCATTAAACTCCATATACCCTGAAAGGTGACATATAAACCATTCCAACCCCAGAAGATCAATCCAAATACTATCGAAGTGAAGAACAGTGCAAAAGCAACAGGTATATTTAACAATATGAGCCCAAAGAGGAATATAAACATTACAAATGGCATGAGGGTACTAGCCATGTTAACTCACCTCCATTGTCTGGTCTTTTCTAACATCATCGGAATAGTCTGAAGTGTTATTAGAACCACAGATATTACTGCAATCCACTTAAACCACCATATAGGTGGTGCAAAAACTATCCCCAAGCTAGAATCCACTTCTCTGATCATGAAAGATCTCCAAGCAATTGGTGTTCCTACTAGAATCAAGATTATTCCCGTAAGTGTAACTATCCCAATGTCCACGACATCAAGCACTTTCCTAACTTTTTCTGGCACCTTTCTATAAACTATGTCCACTGAAACGTGGCCCCCTTCCCGCAAAGTATATGCTCCGCCTAATGTGAAGAGTATTCCATAAAGCCATACTGAAACAAATATTGCACGAGAATCTGCCATATTGAGGAAATACCTTGTGCTTACTTCATACACCACGACGAGGGTTATGAGTAGAGTAGCATACATAATAAAAAAAGAAAGTTTGGAATTAAATTTACTTATTGGGTCCAAGATTAGTCACCCCTTCCGGGCTTATCCTAAAGCAGCTTCCAATGCATCAGCCCACTCATCATGACCTAGGTCTCTCCAGACCTTAACAAGTCTGCTAATATATTCTTGAGCTTCTGGACTCTTTTTAGCATACTCTACGTGAAGTTGTATTGCTGTTTCAATTATCTTTTGATTGTCTTCAGGTGGCAATTTGACGAGTGTTGCTCCAGCCTCAATCCACTTTTGTCTGTATTCTCTGTTTAACGTGTTAACATAGTGGCTACCCCAGAGATAACTTTCCCTGCTCGCCACTTTAATGATTTCTTTAAGATCATCTGGGAGTTTGTTCCACAAATCAGGGTTTACAATCAAGAATGCATGTACTGCAGCTTCACTGTGCAGGTTAACACCAGGAGTAGGCTCTAAAACGTATTTTGCAACTTCATGGAACCCCATCTTATAGTCAGCAGTATAATCTGTCCACTCGAGACCATCTATTGTCCCAAGTTGGAGGGCTTGGTAAAGTTCTCCAGAAGCCATCATCATAGCCTGAGCGCCAAGGGTGTTGTAAAACACTGCAGCTAGACCGGAAGATCTTAATATTTTACCATTTAAATCGCTCAATCTGTTGATTGGAACTCGAGAAACAAGGATTTCTGGCTCTCCATATATCATAGGACCGATATAAACCACGCCAAACTTCTCAAAGCTCTTTTGAATCAAGTCTTCAACGGTTTTGACTTGGTAGAAGAGTTCGTATGGGTTTGAAATAGGCCCTGGCTTACCTCCAGCAAGAGCTAATACTGGATCTTGAGAAGCCAAGTAGCTGCTGTAAAATATTGCTATATCAACTACGCCATTAGCTGTTGAATCTACGATCTCAGTTACTGGGAAACCAAGTTCTCCCGCTTGATAGACTTCAATTTTTATTCTACCATTTGACATTTTCTCAACTTCATCAGCAAAATGTTGGGCTATTTCAAATCCTGGATCACCGGCTAGATAAAAAGTGGCCATTTTAAGTTCATAAGTCTCTGCAGGGGCGCTAGTTTGGGCTCCTGGAGTTTGGGTTTCTCCTCCAATACATCCTGCCACAAAAGACAAAACTACCAAAGCAATCATCCCTAGCACAAAACTTTTTCTAAAATCAAGTTTTTGCCATATATTTAAAACCTCCAATGGATTTTTCATCATATTGTGGGAGTTACTGATTATTTAACTCTTTTTCCATTTTAAGTTGCCATAATGACAAGATTGAATCCTGCCTATTTTAAGAAATTATCAGTATTTTTGCAAAGTATTTAATGTGGCATCACTATTTGGTAAAAATCAAGATAAATTGAATTTAAGTTTAAAAAATAGGTAACATATTAAAACCCCAATATATTTTTGAAAAAATTCTCTTTAAATTTTTCAATGACTCGAAAATATTCCATAAATATCTGAATATTGTAAATATGACAAACGGCTTTGAATGACCTAGAAGAAGGATGGAAATTTTTCTGGTGCGGGGGAGGGGATTTGAACCCCTGAACCCCTACGGGAGTGGATCTTGAGTCCACCGCCTTTGACCAGGCTCGGCAACCCCCGCACGTTTTATGGGGTTCATTTTTTATACATTTCACTGGTTTTAAAAAGATTATGGTCTCATAATCATGTGTTTTATATAAAAACTTCTAACCTTTAGCTTATTTTCCCTCTAAGATGGTGGTTTTAATAGAGCTAAGGAGACAGAATATTTCATTTTTCATAACACTATACAAAATTGTTAAATAAAAAGAATACCTAACACCATAAGATGAATAATAAAGGGGGCAACCACTTTGTCTGAGGATACTTCAAAAATAAAACTCATAGCAGGATTATTTATCCTATTGATTCTTCTCTCTTTCAGTGCATGGTACTTTACAACTAGAACAAAAGATGAGACAAAAGAGCTGCTGCCAACCTCAACAACCTCAAAACCTTCTCCCACTACCACCACACCATTCCAAACTACTACAGAAACCACAAGCACCACTACCATTACAACTGCTATAGAAACTACTACTTCTTTACCCGAGAGTACCCGCCCCAGTACTTGGAGATACATATTCAAAGAAGCCCTAAAATATGGATTAAGTTCAAATGAACTAACAAAGATCTCCTATCTTGCAATAGAGTTAAAAGGGCAAACTATACAGGAAAGTGTGTGGAACATTCTAGAATGGCTTCAAAATAACATCGAATATGACAGTTACAAAGCCTCCCTCCCAGCTCCAACAATACAAATTTCTGAAAATGGAACTATTATCGGGATTACAGGAGGAGAAGGAACAGAAATCCAGACCCCATATGAGACTATCAAAAAAGGGAAAGGAATATGTACAGATTACACAATCTTAACGCTAGCTCTAATGCTAGAAATGGACTATTCCCTAGTATATGCATTTGAAATTAGCTTCGAAAATTCAAATACAAAACACGTGACAGCAGCAATTAAAATCGATGACGAATACTTCCTTTTGGATCAAAATTTGCCCCCCATGGACCTGGGCACATATTACAACAAATGGGCCCTTTATAGGGAAGAAAAACTGCTCATTTCAAATGCTACAGTGTATGAAATACAGAAAAGCGGTGAAAGCCTCACAATAAAGATAATTGGAATAATGCCTGCTGAAGACTTCAAGAATAGAAATTATGACTTCACATCAGCAAATCTGGCAGTAATGGCAAACGATCTGATGGAATTATTTCTCGAAAATTACCCAAATCTAAGCAAGGATTTCTACATCTCCGATATTGATAAAAAAGTCCATCTTCCATATGGTTATGCAAATAGAAGCACTTGGAAGCTTGAACTGCCTAATTTCATTGATTATTATACCCTCACATTTCACAGAGAATTTGTGAAGTATTTTTACAGAAGATTCACAGAAAACCCGAAAGTTGTCAAAGATTTATCCGAATTTAACCGCTTATGGATCCGAGTGGAGAGGGATCAAAATACACTTAGAATCGTGCTGAACTTGGCAGAAAGAATAGAAAGTTAAATTCTTTATTTAGTTTATTTAAAGAATTTATCTCTCTAACTTTTTGACACCCTCTTTTGTGCCTACCAGAATAATATCAGCAATATCTGCAAAGATCCCGTTTTCCACAACCCCGGGAATATTGTTGAGCTCAATTTCCATGTCCAGAGGATCTTCAATTTTTATGAATTTCGCATCGAGAATAAAATTCCCGTTATCTGTAATCACCGGGCCATCTTTTTTAACTCCCATTCTAAGCTCAGCCGTTGCGTTAAAAACTTCTAACTCTTCTTTGATGGCCCTCCAAGCGGCGGGGATCACTTCAATTGGCACCGGTACTCTTTGGCCGAGATACTCCACTAATTTGCTCTCATCAACAAGAACTATGAAAGTCCCGGCCCTATACTCAATAATCTTCTCCATTGTTAATGCTGCTCCTCTTCCTTTAATCAGGTTAAGATGCGGATCAACTTCATCAGCTCCATCAACAGCAATGTCTATTGCATCAACCTCATCAAGGGTTACGACCGGAATACCACTTTCAAGGGCCAAAAGTCTAGATTGATGAGAAGTGGGGATCCCATAAACGTCTTCAAGTTCTTCAGTCATCAGCTTCTTTCCTAACATCTGAATGAAGTAGGCAGTAGTTGATCCCGTACCTAAACCAATGATCATGTCATCATCTATATATCGCAAAGCCTCTTTTGCAGCTAGTTTTTTCAGCTCTTCCATCCATCATCCCTTCGTTATGTTGTAGAGTAGTGATTGATTTGAGTAAAATTTTGGCTCTGGTTGGAGTATTAAGTTATAACTAAACAGTGTGAAGTACAACCAGAACAAAAGGAAGCCCCATATACCTTTTCTCAGGAGAACCCTATCATTTTTAAGTTCTTCGGGAAGGTCTTTAACAACGGCCATAACTACCTTGGGTGAGATTAAATAGACTAACAAACCGGCAACGTAGCCCATTGGAGCCTGAGTAGATAAAATGCCACTAATCACTCCTGCTAATGCACCGATTCCATAAAATATGATTGACATTTTATTTTCAGCGTTCACCTTCTACCACCTAAAACTTACTTTAAAGATTCATTTAAAATACTTTCCATTATCCCTCAAAGTTTTCAAGTAATCTTTGTCCCTTTTCAGTGAGTTTGTAGTATGTTCTTCTACCACGTTTATAAGCTTCTTCTATCAACTCGAGACTTTCAAGCTCTCTTATATGCTGATAAACTGCTTGGTATTTCATGGGCTTTTCTAGATTTTCCCAAAGTTCATAACCGTACATGGACCTTCCTCTCAATAAGCGGAGGATACTTAATTTTGTTCCACCTATTGAAAAACGTTCTTTTTCTTCCGCATAATAGCTTTTGAGACCTGATCCTGTTACAACCAATGCAACTTTATCATCTTTCTCGAAATATCCCTCCTCATGCAACTTCAACAAAGCTGGAATAACAACTGCTGATGAATATTCAGCAAAGACTCCCTCCTTTGCAAGCTCCTTTTCTCCAAGATCAAGCTCCTCTTCCCTGACAAGTACTGCAGTCCCTCCACTTTCTTTCACAGCATTTGTTGCAAGTTCCTTATTAACAGGATCTTTGACATAAAGGCCTAAGGCCTTTGTGAAGTCTTTTTTTGATGTTAAACCCAATATCTCTGATGCAATCGGAGAACAATTTTCAGTTTGTACTGCTACCAATTTTGGAAGCTCTTCTATGGCCCCTACCTCTAAAAGTTCTTTAAAGCCTTTGTATATACTGTATAAATTGCTCCCACTCCCAGTAGGAATAATGACGTGAGTTGGATTGATGTCCTCCCACAATTCGAAGGCAAGAGTTTTTTGCCCTTCAAGTCCAATTATATTGTTTTCCGGAGTTATATCATATAGACCATTTAGCCGGGAGAGTTCTGATGCATATTCAATACACTCATCCACACTATCTCCATATTTTATGATCTTTGCGCCAAATGCAATCATCTGAATAAGTTTTCCCCGATCCACTTTTTTAGGGACCACAACAAAGGCCTCTTTGTTTGCCCTTGCTGCATAAGCAGCTAGAGAAGCCGCTGCGTTCCCGTCACTCGCAACAATAAAACCATTGTTAGCATGAGATAGACCATAAGAAACCCCTACAGTTGCCAATCTATCTCTAAATGAACCAGTAGGGTTTCGAGTTTCATCCTTAATAAAAACTGCAAAACCGAGCTTTTCACCAATTTTTGCTCTGACTAATGGCGTCCCTCCTTCCTTGAGGGAGATTACTTTTTTGACTGGAGGCAAAAGTTCCTTGTATTTCCATACCCCCCTTTCTCGAGTTTTCCATTTAGTAATATCTACAGATGAATAATCATATCCGATCTCAAGAAGTGCACCACATATGCACCTAGGAGGAAAAAAGTGGTCATATTCTCTTCCACACTTAACACATTTTATCATGGTACTCACCAAATGAAAATTAGAAGAAAATTACTTAAGTCTAATTGCGTCCAAATTGTTTGGAGCCCTTGTAGAAATGCCAAATTTCTTGTGAATACTAGAAGCCAAATCCAAACATTTCTGAGGTTCACCGTGTACAGTGATTACTCTCTCTGGCCTTGGTCTTACTCTTGAAATATAATTCATCAATTCTCTTCTATCAGCGTGACCTGAAAATCCATCTATTGTATGAATCTCCATGTTTATTTGAATAGCTTCAGTTTTTCCTCCTTCTCCAATCATTGGAATCTCTCTAAGACCTCTCTGAACTTGTCTACCTAGTGTACCCTCGGCCTGGTAGCTTACGAAAACGAGGGAATTTCTCGGGTCAGGTGCTAAATGCTTGAAATACTCAACACTTGGCCCTCCTACAAGCATGCCAGATGAGGCTATAATTATAGCCGGTTCTTCACTTTCTATAATGTCTTTTCTTTCGTTAGCATTTGCCACTGGTTTGAATATTTCATTTAGGAATGGATTATAACCCTCATGGAATATCTGGTTCCTTAGGTTTTTGCTTAAGTACTCTGGATATGCTGTGTGAATAGCCGTGGCCTCCCAAATCATTCCATCTAGGTAAATTGGGACTTCAAACCCTCCCACTCTGGCATAATCCTCTAAAGCTATCATAATCTCTTGAGATCTTCCCACTGCCATGGCAGGTATTAAGACCTTCCCTTTTCTCTTTATTGTGTGCATGATGGTTTCAATGAGCTTCTTTTCTGCTTCTTCTCTGGGCATTTGGTAATCTCTACTACCACCATACGTAGACTCCATGATAAGGGTTTCAAGTCTGGGGAACTTTGAATTTGCAGGCTCAAATAAACGTGTAGGGGCGAATTTAAAATCTCCAGTAACAGCTATATTGTGGAGCCCATTTCCAACGTGTAGATGGGCTATTGCAGACCCAAGGACGTGACCTGCGTTGTGTAGAGTAAGTCTGAGATCTGGAGAGATGTCCCTAACTTCTCCATAATCCAAAGCAATGGTGTGTTTGACAACCTCCTTAATGTCTTTCATCCTGTAGAGAGGTTCAACCCCATTACTTTGCTGAATTTCAATAAAGTCTTTTTGAAGAAGAATCATGAGGTCCCTCGTGGGAGGGGTAGTATAAATAGGCCCATCAAATAGATTGTATCTAAACAAATATGGCAACAATCCGGAGTGGTCCAAGTGGGCGTGAGTGACTATTATTGCATCCAAAAGTCTTTCTTTGAGAACATAGGTGAATTCTGGAGCTTCAAAGTGTGGCAGGCCCTTTTTAGGGTCATTAAGCTCAGCTACATTGACTCCAAAGTCAACCAGCACAAAACTCTCATTTGTTTGAAGGAGTAGCGCACTTCTACCAACTTCTCTAAATCCTCCAAGAGCTGTTATCCTTATCCAGTCACTTTTAAGCTCCGGCTTTCTGTATATGTTTCTTCCAACTTGCCGCAGGAACTTTCTCCTATCTTTGCTTTCTGATTGAAGAATCCCTCTAATGGAGTATATGGTCTGGGATTGTAATGGGGGTGTCCTAATAACTTTAGGGGCCCAATAAACTTTCTGTGTAATTTCTCTGAGAGTCTCACCATTTTTTCCAATAACAAGCCCTGGTTTTTTGGCCTCAATTATGACTTCTCCAACAGAAGGATCAAAACTTATATTAGTGATCTCAGCCTCAGAAGGCACTAGTTCTTTAATTAGCTCTTCAGCCTTCTCAGGATCCAAAAGAACGTCAGGATCCGGCCTGACACTAATCCTCTTCTTTAAAACTTTAGCAAGATTTTTTATAAGCTCCCCATCTTGCATTACAACTTCAGGATTCTTAACATAAATAACAAGTTCAGGGCCTTCAAATTCAACATCACTTATCTTAGCTTCTCTAGGTACCATCTGATTTATGATCTCTCTAATTTCCTTTAAGATCTCTTCAACGTTCGTTTCTCTCTTTATCACGCTAATCACCTCTCAGAACTAAAGCTTTTTGAGGAGTTTCTCCACTTCTTCTTTAGAAAGCTCTCTGTAACCCTCTCTGTCTATGGTAACCACCATTATCCCATCTCCAGTAAAAACATCTCTTTTTATAGCAGCGTTTATGGCTTTTATTGCAAGCTTAACCCCGTTATTCAGAGTAATTTTTTCACTATATTCATTGTCTAAAATAGAGTATGCAAACTCCATACCCGAACCTGCAGAAACATACTTATCTTCGGTAATTCCTCCAGCCATGTCAATTGAATAAAGACTCGGCTTTTCATCATAACCCCCGATTAAGAACCAACCAAAATATGGAAGGTACTTCCTACCACTTAGAATGTTTGAAGTTAGAGTTGCCAATGCTTTTGTGCTCATTTCCTTACCGACTTTCGCTCTGTACAACTTTGATTCTGCTCTGAGTGCTCTAACAAGGCTCAATATGTCACCTACTGCTCCTGCTCCTGCCAATGCCAAGTGGTCATCCACCTGGAATATTTTAGTAACTCCTTTTGAAATGACCATATTACCCAATGAAGCTCTCCTGTCTGCAGTTAAGACTACTCCATCCTTACAAACAATGCCTACTGTTGTTGTCCCTTTAATTTTGTCCAAAGCCCACACCCCTTAGGAATATTTTCTTAGCTTGAGAATAGAAACAACTGCTACAGTTGGGCTTTTATTGCGGTAGTATTTAAAGTTTTCGCAAAAATGTTAGCTTTTCCCCTCTAAAGTTTGAGATGTGACCTACCCCACCCTAAAGGGCGAGATTTCAGAAGGGGTGGTAAAAACTAAGAACAAGCAATTATACTCACAAATTCCTAGCTTTAGGGCAGCAGAGAGATCAACTAAGCTTACCTTCATCACTACATGAAATGACACGTCTCCGGATATAAGAAAAGCTTTTATTTCATGAAATGTTTTCCAATAATGTAATCTTAGGGGGTATGAAGAATGGGTGTCGAGAAGGTTCCAAAATACAACATTCCAACGAAAAAAGTTGAATATGTTTTTATTGAACTCGATAAAATGAAACCTCACGAGCAACTTGTCCAAAAAGAGCTTGAAGCATTTATTGAGAGTGTAACAGGATCCGGTGTTTTCTGGAAGCCAATGCTCCTAGCCAAAGTTCCCGGAGAAGACATGTACCTAATAGTGGATGGTCACCACAGATGGGCTGGGTTAGAAAAACTTGGTGCTAAGAAGGCTCCTTCAGTAATTCTTGACTACTTTAGTGATGATGTCAAAGTTTATACTTGGTACCCGGCTTTCAAGGGCGATCTTAACAAGGTCATTGAAAGATTAAAAGCAGAGGGGCTTGAAGTGCTTGAAGATAAAGAAGCTGAAGAGAAAGCCGAGAGAGGAGAAATTGCCTTTGCTTTAGTTGGTAAAGAGAAGACTTTTACGATCCCTGGAGCCCTTAATGAACAGAAAAAGGTTAGTAAAGTCTTGGACGAGATGAGTGTCGAAGGAGAAATTGAACTCATTTATTACGGCCTTAAAGAAGATGCAAGAGAAGACATGGAGAAAGGGGAAATTGACTACGTCTTCATAAGAAAGGCTCCAAGCAAAGAAGAGGTTATGGAACTTGTAAAAAGAGGAGAGGTATACTCTCCAAAAACCACAAGACATGTGTTGCCATTTATCCCAGATAAGATTGATGTAAAACTTGAAGATCTGTTTTAGTTTTATTCTATCTCCCTTTTTTGTTTCACTCTACTCTAAATCCTTTTGATTGTGTACTTCAAGCAACTTTTATATATTTTAGTCTAAAAATACCGCTTGGGTGAAATTTGTGAAAGTGAAACCATTTCTCGTCGAGCGATTTATGGGAGAGTACGAACATAATGTCGAATTAAATATAGCTGAAACCTGTGTAAAGCCATTCACCCTTGGGGAGTTCCTAGAATTTGTTGGGGAACCAGATTTTCTTGAAAAAATCAAAGACTTGCAACTCACGTACGGATATGTTGAAGGACTTCCAGAACTGAAAAAAGGTTTAAGCGGATTTTACAAGAACGTAAAGCCAGATACCATATTCACAACCCATGGGGCAATAGATGCAAACTTCCAGGTTTTTTATAGCTTAGTTGAATCCGGAGATACTGTTATCTCGATTTTCCCCACATACCAACAGCTTTACAGTGTTCCCGAATCCTTTGGAGCTAAGATAAAGCTTTGGCATCTCCATGAAGAGAATAACTGGATGCCTGACCTTGATGAGCTCAATGAACTGGTAGATAAGAAAACAAAACTAATAGTAGTAAACAGCCCTAATAATCCCACAGGTGCACTTTTAGATGAAAAAATGCTGAGAGGAATTACTGAGATCGCTGAAGATGCAAACGCCTACGTTTTAAACGATGAATCTTATAGAGGACTTTATATAAACCCAGAAGATTGGGTCCCCTCGATAGTTGATATCTCAGATAGAGCAATAGCAACGAACTCTTTCTCAAAGCCATTGTCTCTAACAGGTCTACGCCTCGGATGGATAGCAACTTCAAGCGAGGAGGTTGCTAAGGAATTAACTCTTCATAGGGACTATACAACAATTAGTATTAGCTTACTCATAGAAAAGCTTGCTGCACTTGCAATTGAACATGCAGAGAAAATATACGAGCGCAACTTGAAGATACTTCGCAAAAACTTTAAACTCCTTGAAGAATGGATCAAAGAGGAACCATTGGTGGATTGGGTTCCTCCAAAAGCAGGAACCGTTGCTTTTTTGAGGTATAACCTTGAAATCCCATCAGAAGAACTTGCCATAAGGCTCATAAAAGAGAAGAGTACCTTCCTTGTCCCCGGATCTTGCTTTGGCATCGAAAATCATCTTAGAATAGGATATGGAAATCCTGTTGATGTTATGATAGAAGGACTAAAACGCTTTAAAGAGTTTTTAGACTCATGGAGGCAGAATTAAATGATTAAGATTGTCAAGGAAGTTTTAGATGCAGAAATGAGAATTAGAGACTACATTCGAGAAACTCCTCTGGACTATTCTCCCTTTTTAAGTCAAAAAGGAAATGCTAATGTCTACCTAAAATTGGAGAACTTTCAACTAACCGGATCTTTTAAAATTCGAGGCGTGTTTAACAAGCTACTCTCACTAAGTGAAGAAGAGAAGAAAAGAGGGATAGTAACTGCATCCAGTGGGAATCACGGGGCCGCATTTGCCTATGCCAGCAACTTCCTTAACCTCAATGGAATTGTATTCTTACCTGAAAATGCTTCCCCAGCAAAAATTCAAGATATAAAACAGTATAATGTAGAGCTTAGATTTTATGGAAATGATACTGTCAAGACAGAGATTTTTGCCAGAAATTTCGCCGAAGAACAAGAGATGATATACGTGCCTCCCTACAACGATCCAAAAGTCATAGGAGGACAGGGAACCATAGGGGTCGAACTTGAAAAGCAGCTTGGGAAAATTGATGCCGTTTTGGTTCCGGTAGGTGGGGGAGGCCTAATCTCAGGAATCGCAGGATACCTGAAGGAGAAAATGAAAGATGTGGAAATAATAGGAGTTCAACCGGAGAACTCTGCTGTAATGTATTACTCAATAAAGGCGGGGAAAATTCTTGAGCTAGAGTCGAAACCAACGCTAGCGGATGGGACTGCCGGAGGAATTGAAAAAGATTCTATAACTTTTGAACTATGCAGAAAGTATGTGGATGACTTTATCTTACTCTCCGAGGAAGAGATTGCAGAGTCCATTCTCTTAATGCTGGAAAAACATCACATGTTAATTGAAGGGGCAGCTGCGCTTTCAGTAGCGGCCTATTTAAAGGAGGCCCCAAGATTTAAGGGCAAGAATGTTGTTCTTATACTCAGTGGATGCAGGATAAGTTTGGACAGACTTAGAAAAATTTTAAAGGCGTTTGGTTAATTTTCTTCTTTATCTTTTTGTTGCTCGCAAGACTCCTTGTGAAAGTGGAGGATACGTGAGGGAAAGCTAGTGAGGAAGATTTAAATATCTCAAAATACAGCATAATAACAATTTGGAACAGCCCAACGGCTGGAAGGTTCGTAATGGACTAAGTGCAAAGTAACCGGTGATTCGTCTGTTACGGAGATAGCCGGTAATGATCATGTGGTCCGGCTAGTGAGGAGATTGGATTAAATCCTTTGAGGGAGGATAAGATGATAAAAGCTCTAATCTTTGATGTTGATGAGACCCTCGTGTATTATGAGAGCTATGATGGTAAGGAATGGTTTGAAAAGTGGGCTAAAAGGGAGATAAAAAATCTTGAGGCCAACGTAGATTTTGAAACATACAAAAAGATGGTAAAGGGAAAACTGCCACGAAGTTGGGTCGAGAACCTCGGTGTAGATCATGTGGAATTCTGGAAAGCCATAGACAGGGCGAAACTTAAATACAGAAAGTGGGCCGCGGAGCAGGGTTTAATAAAGGCTTTTCTGGATGTTGATGTCTTAAAGACTTTCAAAGAGATGGGCTTAAAAATGGCAGCGGTGAGTAATGCCTCTCAAGACTGCACAGAATTTGTATTAAACCTTTTTGGCCTAAAAAGGTATTTTGATGTTGTTCTTGGGAAGGACTACAAGTATTTAGATGGTGCTAAACCTAACCCATATTTAATCAAAAAATCCCTCAAAGCACTAGAAGTTTCCCCCAAAGAGGCCCTTGTAGTAGGCGATTCGCTTTCAGATATTTTGGCCGCCCATGGAGCTGGAGCTAAGGCCGTGCAGGTAATGAGATTTGGAAAGATAGAGGGTGCTGATTACTATGTAGAAAATTTGAACGAGCTCGTCCAATTGGTACGTTCGCTAATAGATAAGGATTTATAAAGGAACACCCTAATTTATAATGCCCCTGCGCGAGGACCCGCCCAAATAATGAAGGTGGGGGCGATGCGGGGGCAACAGCTCGGCCATAGCGAGGTCCCCACGGAAGGGCCTTCCGCGTTACGGAGCGCAATGACCGTGGGAAACCCTGGCCGAGTACACTATTCTGGCCCGCCTGGGTTAAGCCGCTTGAGAGTGCCTTATGGCTTCAATGAGAGCGGTCGTTACGGGCGGGCCACATTTCATGCTAAATCTATTTAACGAGAAACCCCCTATACTTCTGTAAATAAAGATTAGAAGAGGCGAAGCAGATGGCAAAGTTGCCTCAAGTATATCTAATGATGTAATCGGGCCGATTATGAGAGGACCTTCTAGTTCTCATGTGGCGGCAGCTCATAGAATTGGAAACCTAGCAAGACAAACAATTAGGGGAAAGCTTAAGGAACTGATCTCCTTCCCGCCCTTAAGGGCGAGGCTTTCAAAAGAAAAAGTAATTATCGAGTTTGCTAAAAATACATCTCTTGCTTGAACGCGTTAAGCGTGGGCTGATGAAAGATTTGCTAACGGGAAGAAGGAGGGTGAAAGTTGAGTAAAGATCCTCTTAAAACTCCTATTGAACTCCAAGAAATAGCAGAGTTCGTGGAGTATATAGAGAGAAAAGTCAGTGAATCCGAGACAGGCCTAAGTCCTTCAAGTATTAGACAGATTAAAGATAAATACCTCGAGCTCAGGATGAAAGCCGAAATTGACATAAAAAACGTGCCATCATTTATGTGTAGTACATCCTTCAAAAAAATGAAAGAACTTGATGCCCTTGATTTACGACTCGAGACAATATTACAACTAGCAGCAGACAAGTATAAACTCTATGAAATGAAAATTAGTTGCAAAGAACTCCAAAAAGCCGTTACAACATGCAAGATTCTTGTTTATGTTCTTGCTTCCGCATTAGCTACAATTTTAGGGACAATAGTGGCAAAGACATTCCTATGGTGAATTTAGAGATCATTACATCCCTAACATCAATTCTCTATAATTTTTCCCCTCTATTGATCCATTAACACATCTCCCACCTTTTGCTTCCCTTGTTAATATATGATTCAAAAACCAACACCAAAACCTTAAATTCTTCAAAAATAAAATTTCTTATGGTGAGAGTTATGCAGGTTATTGAGGCCGTTTATGAGAATGGGGTGTTAAAGCCCCTGAAAAAATTGAAGCTCAAAGAGCACTCAAAAGTCATCATCAAGATAATAGACGAGGAGGAGCTTGATAAACTTCTCAACTCAATGGTTATTGAGAAGATTGAGAATATCGATTACAAAAAGCTCAAGGAGGCTTATTATGAGTCCCTCTGAGGTTTTTATTGATTCTTCTGTGCTGGTTGGCTTAAATCTCGGAGACGAGAAAGCAAAAGAACTTGTGAAATCCCTCATAGAAAGGGGATGCATCCTAATTATAAATCCCATAGTTTTCTCTGAAACAGCGTATAAAGTTATGTTTACTCTGGCCCTTAAGGATGGATTAAAGGGAGTTCATGATCTAAAAAAGCATTTAGACAAATATGCTTGGACTTATGGGAAGGTTAAAGAGTCAATTGCACTACTAATAAAAAATGAACTTTTAAAGGTTGTCGAAGTCAACTGGGAAATACTTGAGTTATCTGCAAAAATTGGAGAGGAATACGCCCTTTTGACCAACGACGCGATAATAGCCGCTACATGTAAACACTTTGGGATAAAGAAGATAGCAACTTTTGATGAGGATTTTAGGAAAGTTGACTTCCTTGAAGTTATTGATTCTCCATAATAAATTTGGAATCATGATTACAAAAATGCTAAATATTTCTTTTAGGTAAAGGGCAATGATAAATACCAGTTAAGTTAGACTGGTGGCGTAGATGAGTAATAAAAAGGCTACAAGTTTGAAGAAGTTTTGGTCTTTATTTTTTGATATTTAACCGCAAAGGGGGTTGGAAAATGCCTGAAATGGTGTGGATTATAGTTGGAGTTTTGATTGTTTTAGTGTTTATATTATGGTACAAATACTCTGAACTAAAAGGACAAATGGAGAGGAAAGCACGAGAACTTTTTGAAGAATGGAGGAGCAAGGAGTTAGAGACTCAAAAGCGTGTTTTAGAAGAAGGCATTAGGAAGAATTACGAGTCAGAATTCAAAAAGTGGAAGTTGGAGGAGGAAAAGAGAATTAGGGAAGATGCAATTAAAAAAAGCAAGGCGGTTATAATGGGTCAAGTTACAGAGCACTTGATACCGTATTTTCCAGACTTTAAGTATAACCCTAAGGATGTAAGATTCATTGGAACGCCGGTTGATTTTATAGTGTTTGATGGCATGACTGATGGAGACATTAAAAGGATCGTTTTTGTTGAAGTGAAAACGGGGAAAACCGGAGGCTTAACGAGTAGAGAGAAGCAAGTGAAAGTCGTAGTAGAGAAAAGAGAGGTCTCTTGGGAAAAGATTCACTACAAACCAAGTATGGCAGAGATAAATATAGATATACCAGTAGAAGCTGATTCGTATGAAAAGGAGAGTTAGGGTAGCAAAAGCAGGGATAGGTTTAGATATTCGGTTTTAAAGATTACCCAGAGAGTACGAGTGGTTGATAGGCAGGGAAGTCGAAATCGAGTTTAAGGTTGTTGATGGAAGGAAGGCTTTAGTGATCCATGTGGATGAAGAGAGCCGAGTTGTACAACCAGTTGTACAACCCAGTGATAATTCACGAAAGATTAATGACAGGAAAGAGGGTTTGAAAGACAACGGTGATATTTCAGAACTGGAGTTTTCAAAAGAAGAATTTTGTGCGGGAGAAATTCTTTTTGGTGGGCCCGCGGGGATTCGAACCCCGGACCTCCACCTTGTCAGGGTGACGTCATAACCAGTCTAGACCACGGGCCCGCCCGAAAAGTTTTGGTGGACCGGCCGGGATTTGAACCCGGGGCCTCTGCCTTGCCAAGGCAGCGCTCATCCCAAACTGAGCTACCGGCCCACACGCCAAAATATAGGGGTTCTAGCTACTTTATAAAGCTTTCGGTAATTATCGTGGGTATTTTCCAACTCCATTTAAGCTTTTGTTGACAAATGTAAAAACAGAGAAAGAAGAGTTTATTCTAAATTGTAGGGTTCCTCTCACCTACCGCCTTTTAACCTCTCCTGGAATTGATAGAGTTCAGCAAGCCTTTGAACTGTATCAGCATCTTCTGGCCCTTTATCCTCTCTAAGTGCTATATATCTCGGGAATCTAAGGGCAAAGCCACTCTCATACTTTGGACTCTTCTGGATTTCTTGATAGGCCACTTCTATAACTACTTTGGGTTCTAATTCCACTTCCTTGCCATGCTCCTTCTTTATGAGCGGCTTAAGCATTTTCGTAAATTCTACCAAATCTTCATCAGTAAATCCACTCCCTACTTTACCTACTGGGACAAAATCACCTTTCACCGGATCATATGCCCCAAGAAGGAACGAACTAAGAACGCCGCTTCTTCTGCCCTCTCCCCATTCTGCACCAAGTACGACCAGATCCAGGTTCTCCATTGTAGGTTTAATTTTAAGCCATTTCTTTCCTCTGTTCCCTGGTTCATAGGTTGAGTCCAATCTTTTGGCCATAAGACCTTCATGGCCCAAATCTAAGGCCTTGTGATAAAAAGCTTCTGCTTCTTCTGGACTCTTTGTTATGAGATTCTCTGCAGATTTTATCCATTCGTTTGAATTTACAACACTCTCAAGAACCTTCCTCCGCTCCATAAATGGAGTATCTATCATATTTTGACCATCCACGTAAAGAATATCAAAAAGATTAAGCTCGAGAGGTATTTTTTCTATCATTTCCTCTATATTGTATTTCCTCCTGAACCTTCTAAGAACATACTGGAAGGGTCGGGGTCGGCCAGTTTCTTCAACCGCAACCAGTTCGCCTTCTACTATAACTTTTTCAGGTTTTAGAGCTTCTTTCACTCTTTCAACAACTTCCGGGATTGACTTAGTAACGTTTTCAAGACGCCTTGAATAAATGAGAACTTTATTTCCATTTTTGTGCACCTGAACTCTGGCACCATCGTATTTAATCTCAAATTCTGCCTCTCCGCCCATCTCCACCAGGGCCTCTCTAACGTTTGCAGCCATTTGAGCCAGCATGGGTTTTATTGGTTTCCCCACCTGTATCTTCACTTTGGCCAACCCTTCATCACCCTCAAGCTTTGCAACCTTGGCTACAAAACCAAAATCACTTGTAAGCATGTAAGCTCTCTCAACAAGCTCTACTCTTACTTTAAATGCATCTGCCAAGGCATCCCTCAAAAGACCTTCAGCAACTCCTGTTCTCATTATCCCAAGAACTGTTCTTGCAAGATATTTACCCTCATCAGGGGAGGCATCCATGAAAAGATTGGCAAGATACTTGAGCTTTCTGTCTTGACTTCCTGCTCCCGAAGCTTCGGCTATTTTAACAAGGGTATTGTAAACCCTTTCTATTGTAAGTGGTTGAGAGAAGAAACTTTTTTGTTTTCTCTTATTCAAGGCAAGAGCAATGCTCTCTCCTAAATCTCCCGTGTCTCTTACCGAGTTTTCAATCTCCTCACTGTTTATTCCAGTGGCCATAGACACGGCCTTTATTAGAAGTTTTTCACCAATGCCAAGCTCTCTTTCATCCCAGTCTGGAAAAACCTTCCCAAGAATCAGATAAGGGATTACCTCCAGAAGTTCAGGTTTTTCGACTGACTTCAAGAAATCAGATACAAACTTTGTTTTAAGAGTTTTAAGTGTAGTTTTTTCAAGTCTTTTATATAATTCAACCAGTTCCTTATAAAGCATTCATACCACCAAATTGAACTAGTGCATTAAAAGATAAAAAGGTTAATCCTCCTTAAGTCTTGGCTTAAACCTTATGTATTCAAAGAATACCGTGGCTATGAAGCCCCCAACGAATATTAGTGGAACAGGATAACCACTGTCCTCAAAAGCAACCAAAAAAGCAAAGCCTCCAGTAAACCCGGCCGCTATAAGACCAATTTCTCTTCGACCACTTTTGTTCAAAAATATTGTAATGAACAAGCCAACAATTGTGAGTGCAAGATAAAGAGTGTTCATAAACTTCCCCCCATCCATCTTTCAACACTCGGCCTTTGAGTATAAACCTCACAAATGTGGTACCTTTCTATAGTGAGATCCGTCAGCGTTGCTTTTATCTTTTCTATCTCATCTTCTCTTAAAAGAGCAAAGAGGCTTTTACCAAGCATTACCATTGAGGAAGGCAATCTCAAATCTTTGTCAAGTTCTATGGCAATTTCCAGCAATTCTCCAGTGAGCAACCCTGTTCTCTCGGAAAATGCTCTAGCGGCCTTCATTAAAACCTCAACTCTTGGATACTTCAATACTTCTTCCAAGGATCTTTTGCCTTCCTCTTCAATTAGTTTAATGACATCACTATCAAGCACTTCTTTTGTTGAGATCCTTCCCAGAGGCAGTGTGAGAACTTTGTAACCCTCAAAAAATATGTTGTCCACGACTCCAATTCCTGGAGCTCCGGGTTTGATTCTGAGTTCTATACCTCCATAAAACTGGGCTATGACATCCCCAAGGCCACCCTTATAAAGCACTTCATACTTATGAGCTACTTGAGAGGCCTGTAGAAAGGTCTTTTCTTTAAAATTAAAAGCCAATGCAAGGGCCGTCCCTAAAGCTCCAGCAGCACTGTTTCCAAATCCATAACCATTTGGAAAATCAAAGTACTGCCAAACTTCAATTTCTCCAGAAAAGTCTTTAGGTATCATTTTTTCGGCAACTGAATAACTTATTATGGCATTATTTCTCTCCACAGGTTCTCCATTAAAGGCGATATGGATATGTCGCTCTGGTCCGTTTTCTGTGGTTACAAAAATATTTGTACCTTTTTCCAGATTAATACCTGCCCCAATAGAGCCAGCTAAAAGAGGATTCTCATTGAATACAGGAACAAAGAATGCAGTAATGTGGGCTGGAACGAATGCTCTTATCAGCATTTATCCACCTCCTTCTAAACACTTGCATCTCATGTTTTTAAATGTGAGCCCTTAAAAAAGCAGAAAATATTTTAAAACAGGGAATCTAATAAAAGAGGGTGAAAATAATTGGACAGACTTTTTGATACTGTTATAGTAAGGCGTCCCGGAGAAAACTACAAAAGCTGTGTTTCCACAAATCCTGAGCACAGAAGTATAGATGTCAACTTGGCCAAAAAGCAGCATAAGGAGTACGTAAAGATTCTTAAAGAAAATGGGATTGAAGTTATTGAACTCGAACCACTTGAAAACCATCCTGATAGTGTTTTTGTTCAAGATACTGCTATAGTTGGGGTTAACTCAAACCTCGCAGTGCTTAGCAGGTTTGGAGAGCCTAGCAGAAGAGGAGAAGAGGAAAGTATTAAAGAAGTTCTGAAAAAAGAGGGTTTTGAGATAAAGCACATTAAAGAACCTGGAACAATTGAAGGTGGAGATGTCCTAGTAACAGATCAAGGTATTGTTTTTGTAGGCCTCTCTCAAAGAACCAACACTGAGGGCATAAAGCAACTGGCCCAGTTCTTTCCCAACGTGAAAGTTGTAGGTGTTCCAATATCAAAAATCTTCCACTTACTCTCTGGGATAAATTATCTGGGGAATAAAACAGTTGCCATCTCCCCTCATGTAGTTGACACTGAGTATTTCAAGGGATTCAAGTTCATAACAATCCCCGAGGATGAACTTTATGCGAACAATATGTTATATTTGGGAGAAAAGAAAGTACTGTTGCCAGAAGGTTATCCAAAAACCGAAGAAAAATTAAGAAGAGAAGGCTTCAAACCAGTGTTAGCTAACGTTTCCGAGTTCTGGAAGGGAGATGGTGGCGTAACTTGCCTAAATCTGCCGTTCTATAAGCCCTTGTGATACTCTTCCAAGACTATATTTCTCTTTTTGACCTCTTTTATTATTTCATCAAAAAGGTCGTCTTCCATCCCAAAGAGTTCTGGTGGAATTACCCCCGGTTCGAATTCGTACTTCAACACTAGACGTGCTGTTATTGCTGTTATATATCCTGTGCTTCTTGCCATTGAGGTAAAACCTCCTTGGGCCTCATCGTACATGAAGTACCTCATCTCCTGTTCTCCACTCTTTCCATAAACCTCCATTATTGAAAAGTCGTCACTTTCAAACTGCATTAATGGCAGGATAACTTTCATTGTGAATTCAATATTTTCTGGATTGAAAAAGCCGAGTTCCTTCAGTACTTTCATCTTTTCTAAGTGGCCTTTCCACCGGAGTGTGTTCTCGTATAGATTTTCTGCTTCAATTGTGGCTAAAAGGGTTCGCAGCCCATCACTAACAAAGCTTTCAAACTCGAAATCTCTGATCTTCAATTGTTTAATATCTTCCAATGGATCCACCCTTACAAGACGGCCATTTCTTATAATCCTAGCAGGACGCGTATATTCTTCTATTAAATCATATGGAGAAAACACAACTTTATAATAAAGAGGTGGCTGGGGATTTTTTGGGAGTCCTCCTACGTTTATAACTCCTTCATCAAGCTTTCCAAGAACCGCTTGTATGTGGCCCATTAAAATGTTGCTAAGGCCTGGAGCAAACCCTGCATCCACAACCATTCTAATTCCAGCTTCTTTGGCTTGGTCATCCAACTCTAATGGATCTTCCGGCATGAAAGAGACATCTACAATGTCTCTCCTTGCTTTTATTGCGGCTTTTAGTGTAGAAAATCCGAATCTTCCGGGCAGAGCCCCAACAATGAGGTCAAACTTCTTCATGAATTCAACTAGATCTTCAAATTTTGAGGCATCCAGCTCATAAGTTGTCGCAAAATTCTCGGCCAATTTTAGGCGTTCTTTGCTTTTGTCAGCGATAGAGACTTCGTAATCTTTACTCAAGTCGTATGCTATTAATCTACCAACATCCCCAGCACCTAAAACACAAATTTTCATGCTCGTCCCTCCAAAATAAATTTTAATACCAATTTATTGTTTGAAGTAAAAATAAAAGAAGAGTATGAAATCAAGCTTCCTCAGAAACATATACTGGTACTTCTCCGTTAGGTATTCCTAGTTTCTTTCCGTACCATGCACTAAGCACGCGGTGGATTACTATTAACAAGACAATTCCTAAGCCAAGCAATACAAAGCCGTTCCTTAGTCCTACAGCAAACAAGATGTATAAAAATGCGGAAAGTGCAGCCACAGTCACGGCATAGGGTAACTGTGTGTTCACGTGGTCTATGTGGTCGCTTCCTGAGAACATTGAACTCATAATTGTTGTATCACTAATAGGTGAGCAGTGATCTCCGAAAATACCTCCTGCAAGTACTGCTCCCATGCTGGCATAAAGGATCGGGCCTACTCCTCCACCAAGGGTATATCCTAGAGGAATCGCCATTGGCATTATAACACCAAAAGTTCCCCAAGATGTTCCAGTGGTGAATGACACAAATGCTGCTGATAGGAAGATAATAAGAGGAACTATTGCACCTGGAACACCGCCACCTACTGCAGCATTTACAACAAAATCTGCCGTACCAACGGCATCAGTTGCACTCTTAATGCTCCATGCAAGTAATAAGATTGCATTAGCCATTACCATTTGTTTCATGCCTTGTACTATACCTTTTTCTATGTCCTCAAGACTCATTTGTTTCTTAACTAGAATTATAAACATTACCACGACCAGCATTGCAAAACCAGCCCAGAGAAGGGCTAAAGCTGTATCTGCGTTGGACATAACACCCTTTATGCCTTCAGCAGCATATACTTCGCTTCCTCCTCCTGTGTACCACATCCCATATAGGAAAACTAGGATGAGGGCTAAAATTGGCCATATGAATGCATGGATAGTGCCTCCTTCCATTGGGATTCCTAAGTCACTCTCAGTTGCCATCATAGGCTGTGCGCCGTCCCTAAGTACTTTTCCTGTTGTTCTTGCTCTGTATTCAGCTTTTAACATAGCTCCATAGTGTCTATGCGTATAAGCTACCAATAGGACCATTACAATCGCCAATATTGAATAAAGCTTGTAGGGCCATGCCGAGAGCCAAGCAGCATAAGAACCTATTTCAATACCTAAGCTGTCAAAGCTATCCTGGATAAGTCCCACTTCATAACCTATCCACGAAGAGACTAAAGCTATTGTTGCTACCGGGGCGGCAGTTGAATCATCAATATAAGCAAGCATTTCTCTTGAGACCCTTGTTTTGTCAGTAATAGGCCTCATAGAGTTTCCAACTATGACTGTGTTTCCATAGTCATCAAAGAATATTGCAACACCTAATACCCATCCAAGGACAGAAGCTGCTCTACTGCTTTTGACTCTTCGTGTTATTGCTCGGGCAAATGCTGAAGCTGCTCCTGACTTATAAACCAATCCAAACGCTGCACCAATTATGAAGTCATACAGCAATATTTTCTGGTTCCAATCATCAAGGGCATTTCCAATAATCCAGTCCCAAGTTTGTACAGTGGCCGAAATTGGGTTACCTCCAACTACCATTAATGCGCCTACCCAGACACCAATAAACAAAGCAAACAATACTCTTTTTGTTAATACGGCTAATCCAATGGCTACCAAAGGAGGCAACAACGATAAGATCCCGAAATCCGACATTCCCTAAACACCTCCATCATATACATTTGCGACTCTAACTTTTTAGAGCCTTTTATAAGTTTTTCTGAAATTTTCTTGTATTTGCTACAATTGCTAGAATTTTTTTGCCAAGATGTACCTAAATACCGAAATTTTTTATGTGTGGATTGCTGCAAATCTATGCGCTATACTGCAGATATATAGCACATTGTGTTTAACATTATACACTAACGCTCTTATTACATAAAAACGTTTTCCTGAGATTTTTTACTAATTTTAAAAGATAATTCAAAGTTTATTAGGATAGATATAAAGAACAACAAAAAGACTTCAAAATTCATTGTAAAATTATTCTAATTCCTGTAAAAGTCTTTAAGCTTTTTAAAGTCCTGTTGTAGTTCTTCTTTAAGTTGAGGCCTGTAAAGAGCAACTGCTGGATGATATACTGGCATTATGACAATTTTGCCAAAAAGTGTTCTTGCTTCAAATGTTTTTCCATGAATTTTACTTATGGGTTCTGGATCAAACCCAAATTTTCTGAGAATGTAAGCCATCGAATGCCTTCCTAGAGGGACTATGATCTTGGGTCTGATTAAATCAATCTGCATGTCTAAATATGGTGAACATGCTTTGACTTCTTCTTCAGTAGGGTCCCTATTGTTCGGGGGGCGACATTTTACAATATTTGTAATATATACCTTATCTCTCGTCAACCCAATACTTTCCAGAAGTTCATCTAGAACTTTTCCAGCCCGACCCACAAATGGAAGACCTTCCTGATCTTCCCAATATCCTGGACCTTCCCCGACAAACATTACCTTGGACTCATAGCTCCCAGACCCCGGAACGGCATTTGTTCTAAGTTCTCCTAAAGGACACTTCCTGCATTTTATTATCCTCTCTTCAAGCCTCTTCATTGACTCACTTTTTCCTGTCACTTTTAACACCCAACCTTTCTTGAGAGAGATAAGCTGTTAAAAGCTCCTTCCACGCAGTATAGTATCCTTTTTCATAATCATCCCTAAATTCATGCTGAAGTATATCCTCAAAACTTTCAAGGAGTTGTTGAGCATTTTCATTATTTGGGCCTTTTATAAGCTGAACTATCAAGGAATCTGTATCATTGTCTTTTAAAGCTGAAAGAAAGCCATTTATAGCCCGACTATATCCTCTTCCCCATTCATCATCGCCGACTATCTTCTCAAGCTTATCAATGTGAGATTTGGCCTTAGTATAATCTCCACGCATTAGAGCTTTAAGAAACATTTCCATTCTCATTTCCCTTGCAGGCATTTTTCACCACCAGTTTATGTGGCACGACTCTATTTTTAACACTTTTCAATAGACCATACATATGAGGAAGTAAATGTGAACTACCCCGGCCTTACGGATGGGGTTTCGTGAGAGTTCATTCGGCATCCTGTTGCCAGTAACCTCACTCTCACTGGCCGGTTCACACGGCCACTACCGGCTATCCCCCTAATGGAGGAATCGCCGGCTACCTTACGCAAAATGTTTAAAGCACCATTCACGTCAGCATTAACCAAAACTCCAGTGGAGGATTG
>LDZS01001687.1_pt1 | contig 90060 bp, 73 predicted proteins | sample 615471 | NCBI WGS metagenome assembly LDZS01 (sample SAMN03408295, study PRJNA278302) | terrestrial metagenome | isolation source: oil reservoir sample K3 | place: USA: Alaska, North Slope, Kuparuk formation | collected 2013
AATCTATAATAAACGATAGGTTTTCAAAAATAACCCCTGTTTCACATAGGCCTTATGGTAATCTTTATGCCTACTAAAACTATAAAACTTGTTATAGCAAGGTTTATAAAAAATTATTTATAAAATTTTAACTTTTGTTTTTAAGTTTCTAAGTATTTTTATTCTTAACAATAAGGCTAATTTTTGTTTCTAACTCTTTATATATTTTTCTTTTTAAGAATAAGGCTACGTTAACTAAACTAATTAAGATCGGAACTTCTAATAAAGGTCCTATAACGGTAGCAAAAGCTTGTTCACTCCCTATCCCCCATATGGCTACTGCCACCGCAATCGCAAGTTCAAAGTCGTTACTTGCTGCAGTAAAAGCAACAGCAGTTGCTTTAGGATAACCGACCTTTAGTTTAAAAGCCATTAAAAAAGTTACAAACCACATAAAGAGAAAATAAATACAAAGGGGAATAGCCACCCTTATAACATGTAAAGGTAGTTCAACTATATACTGCCCTTTTAAAGAAAACATCACAACTATGGTGAATAACAAGGCAATCGGGGTTAGATAACTTATTTTAGGTGCCAACACTTTTTCAAACCATTCTCTTCCTTTTAAAACAAAGCTAACATAACGAGTAAGAATTCCTGCTATGAAAGGAATCCCTAAATAAAAACAGTTTTTGCTGCCTCTGGAATTGAAACCTCCGCTTCTATTATACCAAATCCTAACCATTTAAGTCCAACCGTTATAAAAAGATAAATATAAGCAGCATAAAAAAAAATTTGAAATATAGCATTAAAAGCTACTAATCCTACAGCAAGTTCTTTATCTCCTTCTGCCAACTCATTCCAAACTATTACCATAGCTATACATCTTGCAAGCCCTACCAAAATCACTCCTATCATATAACCAGGATAATCGTGAAGCAACAAAACAGCAAGTATCCACATAACGATAGGCCCAACAATCCAGTTTTGGATCAAAGAAAGAACAAGAAGTTTTTTATTCTTAAAAACTTTCCCCATTTCCTCGTATTTAACCTTAGCAAGAGGAGGATACATCATAAGGATAAGTCCTATAGCTATTGGAAGAGAGGTCGTTCCAATGCTTAATGAACTGATGGTATAAGCTATTTCTGGATATATATAACCTAACCCTATTCCTAAAATCATAGCTAAAAAGATCCACAAAGTAAGAAATCGTTCTAAAATACCTAAATTTTTTCTGGAACTCATACTTTATCCTCCAAAAGCTATTTTTATGTAAGGTTTTACTTAACCAATAAATCCCAAAGCATCTTAACTGCGATGATATACAATACTATTCCTATAACTTTTTTAACCTGAGGAGCAGTTAACCTTTTTCTCATAAGATAGTTTCCAAGCAATGCACCAGCTATTGAACCTATAATGCATAAAACAAGAAGATAAGGGTCTATGTTCCCCACAGAAATATGCCCTAAAAATCCTGAAAAAGAAGAAAAAATTACGATAAAACTGGTGGTGGCTGAGGCTTTTTAGGGTCAATACCAAGCCAAACAAGAGCTGGAACTATAAGATTCCCTCCACCTACTCCCAAAAGCCCTCCTATATAACCCGCAAATCCACCAACCGCAACTCCATAAATAATAAGCTTTTTACTATCTGAAATCTCCCTTTTTTTTGGGTTTATACCAAAGCATCATAGACCCTGCAAAAATTAGAAAACCAACAAAAAGCCATAAAAGCAGGGTTCTTGAAAGATGTTCTGCTGTGATAGCACCAACTGGAGAAAACACCGAAGCAAATACTAAAATAGGCAGGGCTATTTTATATAAACAATTAGCCCCGACCTTGCATTATAAGAAGAAGCAATAGCCATAGCTATACTGTTTAAAAGTAAAGCTGTTGACATGGCAGTAAGAAGAGGCACCCCTAAACCCACAAAAACTGGAATAAGAATAAACGCAGCCCCTACCCCGGCTATCGTAAGCACTGTCGTAAAAATAAACGTAATTATACAAGCAATAAGGTAGGTCATTTTTCATACCTTCCTTTTTTCAAAGCCTTCTTCATAACCTGAACAGTCTATACAAACCTTTTTGTTACCAGTAGAACAGGCTTTATTTGTCCCAAGTAATCTGATGTAAGGTAGTGATACCATCTCTCCACATATCTCACAAACTTCCATCCCCATCACTTCGAAGGGAGGTTCAAAGTTTGAGTCTTCAACTTTTCCAATAAATAAAACTTCTTCCTCTGGGGCATTATGCACAAGATTTACTACTTCCCATACGTCCTCTTCAGGAATCTCTGTAGGTGGTATTCCCTGAGATCTTTTTTTCATAAAATTTGGTTTAGCAATCTGTTCTCTTATCTTTGGATTAAAACTTATTCTTATTTGTTTCCTTTTTTGTGGATCAATTAGAGTAAAAGCAAGTTTCCCTCTGGGATTCCTTAAAAGATTACCTTTTCCTGTGGTACAACCTGTGGCATACTGAACCCCATCTCCAAAACAGCCAGCACCATGATTGTATCCAGTTTCCAAGATAGTATAAAAAGTCTTAGCACCACTTCTTGGGGAGCCAAGTTCTCTTAACGCAATCAACCCAGCCCTTAACCCTAAAGCTGACGCCCAGCATTTGTGTCCATGAAACTCAAACATCTTCTCTAATAATTCCCTTTCCATCACTACCCTCCTCATACAAAGTATGTTATATAATAATAATATAGCTAAATTGTTATATATCAAAAGAAAAATATAAATTGAGATTGATAATACTTTAGATCTTTAAAAATTAAACAAAAAAGCCCTGAGAGGCCTTCTAAAACCTCTCAGGGCTTAAGTTTTTAGATATTAACTAAAATCTTATCCGTGAGAAGAAGGAAAGAAAGTATAACTAACCCAAACTAAAATAATCAAAAGGATTATACCTAAACTTATAGACCATTTTACCAGTTTGCTTTCTATAGGTAACCATGGATCATATTGCATCTTCTGAAGTTCTTCTATCAACCTTGCTTCTTTTTCTTCTGCCATACTAACCTCCTTTAGTAAGTTTTTCACCCAAAGACTACTGTCCTATTATAGGTGGTTTTACCCCATGGAAGAAAATATAAGAAATCAACAATCCAATCCAGATGATAAATCCAAACAAACATACCAGATAAACTACTGCTAAACGCCCTATTCCTTCTTCCCAGAGTTTTCTGAAGTCAGAGATAATACCGATGGTAAAGAAAGTAAAGAGAAACATAAAGGTTTTCAAGTTATTCAAACCACTAGTAGCTGTTTTGGTTTGGTCAACTATCTTTTTGGAATCTTTTATACTAGCTTTTAATTCATCAATTTCAGCTTTTTTGGTAGCTATTTGCTGAGCTAACTGCTCCTTAATGGCAGGGTCGATAGCTGTAGCAGCTTGTTTTTCAAGCTTTTCTAATTGTTTCTGAATAGCTTTGATTTGATGTTCCGCTGTTCCTACTTTAGGAGCATGAGGAGCAGAAATGATTAAGAAAATCACAAAGCCAAGGGCATAAGCTAAAACAAATTTGGGGAATCTATGCCAAATCTCTTTAGCGGTTACTGTTTGCCCTTCTTGACACTCTATGTGTGCGCACCAAATATAAGCTAAAATAAAAGCCCAGATACTTATAAAAATGTCGATGAAAAGTTTGGTGGTAGCGGCAGCCATCAGGATCCAACCAGGTTCATACTTAATACCAGCTACCGCTTCAGCCTTACCTCTTATTAAAGCATCCACTATAGCACCAGAGGCAAAAGCTGCTCCGTCAGTCTTAACCGCAAGCCCCATCCAAGCACCAGCAACCATAGGTTCTTGCCATAAAAATTCACGAGCTAAGAAAGGTAAAATAAGCAACTCAATCACAGCAAAGATAACTACTAAAGAAGAAACCATAACAGGAACAACAGGTCTTGCTTTAATGGCACCTCCTGTGGCAATAGCTGCAGAAACACCACAAATAGAGATACCTGAAGCTAAAGGAGCTGCCCACTCTTTACTAAATTTAAAATATTTTCTTGCAAGCCAATATACAAGAGCCCAGTAAATAAGATAAGCCTCAACTATAGCACAAAGTCCTCTGAAAAGAACTGCAGAGGCAAGACCAAAAGCTCCAGCTGATTTTAATCCCAAAACAGCTCCCATCAAACCAATACCTGTCTTAACATAAAACTCTGGTAAAACCGCTTCTTTTATAAAATTGGCAAAACCTCTAAAAAAGTTACCTATAATCAAACCTAAAATTAAAGCAAAAATAAGTCCACCTTCCCCGGTAAGCCTAAGAGACCAAGGGATGTTATGTTTGGTTGGGTCTGTAGCAGCGAAATAGGCATAATGTCCTAACAACCAGCATGCATAACTAAGCCAAAAAACAAAAAAGAAACCAACAATAAACCTTCCTACATTAAGGCCTAAGAAAGCTGCTCCAATAGCAAAAAATACCGTTAAAAACAACCAGGTTAAGATTAAAGATACACCACCTGAAATACCCACTTTTTTACTAAGTGGAGCGAGAGCTTTATCAAAAGATAGCCACTCGGAGGTCTTCACCGTCCAACCAAAAGGATCTATCCCTAAATAAGATAGAAAAGAAATTATTATTAAAGCCACAGCTAAATAAAAAGCTAACCAATCTTCATTAACCAGCCCCTTCTTCTTTCCTTCTACCATACAATCTCCTCCTTTTTGTTAATATTTTTAAAAATAGAGGCAAACAATTCCTTAAACTTCAACCTTTTTTCATAATCTCACCCCCCTAATTTGTCTTTATTCTGTTTGTAAAAATTGCAAAAACTATACCAATTATTTTGTTATTTTATTTTTTATAAATATGTAGAAAAATCTAAAGTTTAAGACCCTATTAATTTATGACCTAATTTTGCATGTTACCTAATGGTAACATATTTTGAAGATTGTGTTTCTTTTGGGTAACTCAAAGTTAAAAAAACTAAGAGCTACTCTTCTGATTGGATTGCATCCTCTGAGTGATGGTAAAGAAGGTTAAATTTTTTGAGTTTTTGCCATAGGGTTTTTCTACTGATACCTAATTTTTTGGCTGCTTCGGTTTTGTTCCAGTTGGTTTCTATTAAAGTTTTAAGTATAAATTCTTTTTCTATAGATTCTTTAGCGAGTTTATAATCTAAAACATCTTTTTTTTCTGATTTAAAACTCTGGCTTATTTCTTCAGGTAGATGGGCTAGAGTTATATTGCCGTCTACGGCTAATAAAACTGCCCTTTCTATGGCATGTTTTAGTTCTCTTACGTTACCAGGATAATCATATCTTATCAAAGCCTGAAAAGCTTCTTCTGTTATTTTAGGTAAAGGTCTTTGAAATTCCTCAGAAAAATGTTTTAAATAATGATTAATTAAGATGGGAATATCTTCTTTTCTGTCTCTAAGGGGAGGGATTTCTATAGACATTACGTTTATTCTGTAGTATAGATCTTCTCTAAATTTGCCTTCTTTTACCAACTGTTTTAGGTCTTTACTGGTTGCATAGATGAACCTTACATCAACCTTAATAGGTTTATCTCCTCCTAATCGATAAACTGTTTGGTCTTCTAAAATTCTTAGAAGTTTAGCTTGTAGGTTCTGAGGAAGTTCTGCTATTTCATCCAAAAAAAGCGTTCCTTTGTTAGCCAGTTCTAACATACCTTTTTTGGAAGTATGGGCACCGGTAAAAGCCCCTCTTTCATAGCCAAAAAGCTCTGCTTCAAATAGATTTTCAGGAATGGCTGCACAATTGATTTTAAGATAAGAGTTTTTTGCTCTTAAGCTTAAAGCCTGGATACAATCTGCTACCAACTCTTTTCCTGTGCCACTTTCTCCCAAAATAAGCACAGGAACGTCTGTTTTGGCTACAAGCTCTATTTTATTGATTACCTCTTTTATAGCCTTACTTTCTCCTACTATCTGCCTTAAAGCCTCTTTTTCTCTTAATTTTTCTCTTAGTTCATCTACCTCTTTTCTTAAATTTTTAAACTCAAAAAACTTTTCAACTACAACCATCAATTCTTCATTACTAAAAGGTTTTGCTAAGTAATCAAAAGCTCCTTCTTTTATAGCCTGTACCGCACTTTTAACCTCAGCAAAGGCAGTAATCATTATTATCCCTATTTGTTCTTGTTTTTCTTTAATTTTCTTAAGTAAAGAGATACCGTCTATGTCGGGAAGTTTAAGGTCAAGGATGCATAGGTCAAATTTTTGTTCTTCTATTTTCTTTAAAGCCTCTTCTCCCTTCTCACAGGTATCTACTTCAAACCCCTGATCTTTAAGATAATGAGACAAACCAAACAAAATTATTGGTTCATCGTCTACTATCAGTATTCTACCCTTCATGTATCCTTCGCCCCTCTAAAGGTATTTCCACTACAAAGGTAGTTCCTTTTTCAGAGGTAGTAAACCATATTTTTCCTCCATGTTGTTCCACGATAGACTTAGAAATAAAGAGACCAAGCCCGGTGCCTTTACCCAAAGGTTTAGTAGTAAAAAAGGGATCAAAAACTTTTTCTGCTACATGTGGCGGGATACCTGAACCTGTATCTGACACCTCAATAAACATCTTACCATCTTTATGATAAACTTTTATGGTTAAAACTTTTTCTTCAGAATTTTCCATAGCATCTACCGCGTTTAAAATCAGGTTAAGTAAAACTTGTTCGATTTTGTTTGAATCTAAATAAACGGGACTTAAATTTTGTTCTAATTCTATCTTTAGTTTTATACTTTTTTCTTTTAAATAATAATTTATCAATTTTAAAACATTTTCTATCAAGTCTTTAACCTCACAAACTCTAAGATTTAGCTCTGTTGTGCGAGAAAAATCAAGTAATACCTTTATTATGTTTTGAATACGGGACAATCCCTGGTTTATAAGTTTTATATGTTGATTTTTGGTTTTCTCATCCATAGAACTTCTAATAACATTATTTAAACATAAAATAATTCCACCTAAAGGATTATTTATTTCATGAGCTATGCCTGCGGCAAGTTGCCCTATAGCAGCCAATTTTTCAGTAATAGCCATCTGTTCTTCTATTTTCTTTTTTTCTGTCACATCTTCTACATAGTGAACTACCTTTATCACTTTACCGGTTTGATCGAATACCGGATAGAGATGGGTATAGTAATAACCTCTTTCAGTTGAGCTGATATACTCTGAAACAGGTTGTTGAGTTTCAATCACCCTTCTTATCAAAGCTATAGGGCAGGTTTTATTTTGGTCTGCTTTAAGTGGATCACATTCTGTATTAAAAACTGGTCCCTTTTTTTGACTTATCCATTCTTGATAGGCTCTATTACTAACCTCTACTTTACAGTTTAAATTAACCAACGCTAAAGGGTCTGTTATGTGGTTAAATATGGTCTGTAAGGTTTGAGCATAGGTTTTGATAGCTTCTTGTGCCTCAAAAAGATGATTAGCCAACTGATTAAAAGATTGAAGAAGTTCTCCTATTTCGTCTCCTCTTTCTACTTCTAACCTCTGGCTTAAAGGAGCATTTCCTGAAATGATATCTCTAAAATGGACTGTAAGTTTTTTTATAGGTTTACCTACTATAGTCCAAAAAACTCCTTCTATGGTGATCAACAACAAAATAACGGTTAACATTCCAGAAATAAAAGTGGTAATAGCGATATGTTTTATTTCTAACAACCATCTTTCAAGAGGTACATAAATAGCCTCTAATCCCATCAAATCCCCAACCTTCCAGAGAAAATCTTCTTTCCGGGGATAGATCTTAAGAAGACTTTTGGGGGCGTCTTTTGTTTTACCATGACATACAAGGCATTCCCTTTCCACATGGATAGGTTTTATAACCACAAGATATTTATCTTTGTTGAAATCTACAATATTTTCCCAACGTTTAATCTCAGGATTCTGCATAAAATTTTTTAAAATTTTTCTTTCAAAATCGTTAGGTAAATGCTGTGGATTTATAGGTTTTAGAGAAACCCTTCTATAATCATAATCAACAAACTTAGTTTTAAACCTTCGCATTACTTTTGTCCTAATATGAGTGGTAGACATGGCTTCTAAAATAAAATCTTCTTTTATGTTTGATTCTTTAAAAAATCTAAAAAGAGAAGGTCTTAACTCTTCTTTTACATAATCCCCCAAGGCATCTATTTGAGTAATTAATAGTTCAGCTTCCCTTCTTGCCTCCTCCAGTGCTTGATTTTTTAAAAAGTAATAAATTATCGTAGAAAAAAGAAAACAGAAAAGAGTAATAACAAACAGAAGATACAAGGTAAACTTTGTACTTAAACTTAGATTTTTAAAAATGAATTTGATTTTTTTCATCTACATATTTGATTTTAAAAGTAATGCTCCTTTTTTCAAGTAGATTATACAAACTTAATAAAAAACAACCTTGCCAAACTGAAGAAATAATTTATAATTTTATCTTATAAAAAGCGGGCGTAGCTCAGGGGTAGAGCACCAGCTTCCCAAGCTGGGGGTCGCGGGTTCGAATCCCGTCGCCCGCTCTTATTTTATTTTTAAGGGCAAAATGATAGAAAAGGACTTAAAAGAAAAAATTAGAGAGCTTATTGAGACCCCTATCCTAAAAAGGGGGATAGAGCTTGTAGACCTTGAATGGAAAAGAGAAAGAACAGGTTGGGTTTTAAGGTTGTTTATCGACAAACCTGGTGGAGTTACCATAGGAGATTGCGCTAAGATTAGTGAAATAGTAGGTAAAATTTTAGATAAAGAAGACCTTATTCACCATTCTTATAACTTAGAAGTTTCTTCTCCTGGAATTGAGAGGCCACTGGTAAAAAAGGAAGATTTTGAAAGGTTTCGTGGAGAAAAGGCTAAAGTAGTTTTAAAAACTCCTTTAGAAGGAAGAAAAAATTTTTCAGGCATTATTTTAGGGATTGAAGAAGAATTTTTGTTGTTAGAGGTAGATCAAAAGGTTTGGAGATTGCCTTTAGGTGAGATTAAAAAAGCTAATCTTCAACCAGAGTTAAAATTTTAAAAAGGAGCATACTTTTATGCAACAAGGAGAACTAAAAAAAGTTATAGAAGCTTTAAGTAAAGAAAAAGGGCTTTCTAAAGAAATTTTGATTGAAGCTTTGCTTGAAGGGGTAAAAACTGCAGCCAAGAAAAAGTTTGGTAATAAAGTCAAGATTGAGGTAAAGTACAACGAGGAAAACGGAACGATCGACATTTATAGATTAAAAGAAGTGGTATCTCAGGTTTCTAACCCTGAAACTGAGGTGTCTTTAGAAGAGCTACAAAAAATGGGATTAGATGCAAAGATAGGAGACTTGATAGGAGAAAAGATAGAACTTCAAGAACTTGGAAGAATTGCTGCCCAAATAGTCAAACAACTCTTTTCTCAAAGGGTAAGGTTAGCAGAAAAGCAGATCGTATATGAAGAGTTTAAACATAAGCTGGGAGATATTGTAAGTGGTTATGTCCACAGGTTTGATAAAAGAGGAGTGATCCTTTCTGTGGGTAGGGCTGAAGCCCTTTTACCTGAAGAAGAACAAGTCCCAGGAGAAAAATACATCAGAGGAACTCGTCTAAAAGCGCTATTGATAGAGGTTTACAGGCAACAGGAACCTCAATTGGTGGTCTCCCGTTCTCATCCTGCTTTTGTGAAAAAGCTGTTTGAGAAAGAGGTCCCTGAAATACAAGAAGGGATTGTAAAGATAGTAGCTGTAGCCAGAGAACCTGGTTCAAGGACTAAAATTGCTGTTACCTCTACCAACCCGCATGTTGACCCTGTAGGGGCTTGCATTGGGGTTAGAGGTTCTCGGATTTCGGTAATCTTAGAAGAGATAAACCTTGCCTCAAAAGGAAATAAAAGAGAATACAGGGAAAAGATCGACGTAGTATTGTGGGATCCAGACCCAGCCAAGTTTGTCTACAATGCTTTAGCTCCAGCAGAGTGTAGTAAAGTAATAGTAGATGAAAAAAATAAACTTTTAGAGGTGGTAGTGCCTGATGATCAACTTTCTCTTGCCATAGGAAAAAAGGGAGAAAACGTTAAACTTGCCTCTAAACTTGTAGGATGGAAGATAGACATACTAAGCGAAACTCAATTTTTAAGAAGACAAGAGCCTGAGTTTTTAAAGCTTCTTAAAGTAACGGGACTATCAGACGAAACTGCCGGACACTTGTACGAAGCAGGAATAAAAGACCTTAAGACCCTTTTAGAAACCCCTGCTGAAAAAATAGCAGAGATTACCAAATTAAGTTTAGACCAAGTAACCCAGATTTTAGAAAAGGCTAAAAAAGAACAGATTGATTAAACGAGAACACATCCCTGAAAGGACCTGTGTCTTTTGTAGAAAGAAAGCACCTAAGTTTGAGCTTTTTAGGTTTGTAAATCAGGGAGGGGTTTTAGTTTTTGACCCTGAAAAAAAGCTTCAAGGTAGAGGTGCTTATTTGTGTAAAGAATGTTTTGAAAAAAGAAATACTCGAAAGGTTATGACCAAACTTTTAAGGGCATTAAAGATAATCTCTTCTTAAAATGAATAAAGAAGATCTAAAAAAATTAAGGCAAAAAATAGATAAGATTGACGAGCAACTGCTTTCTCTACTTAAAAAACGTTTAGAGTTGGCTAAAACCATCGGAAAGATAAAAGAAAAGGCTGGGTTTCAAAGCTTCGACCTTAGCAGAGAAAAAGAAATTTTAGGAAGAATTCTTAAGCAAAACCAAGGTTTTTTCCCTGAAGAAGCTTTAAAAGTAATATACTCTGAAATCATAAAAGCCTGTAGAAGTGTTCAAGAAAAAATCAAGGTAGCTTATCTTGGACCTGAAGCTACCTTTAGTCACATCGCCGCCTTAGAATATTTTGGTACCTCTGCTGAGCTCATCCCTGTTGAAACCATATTAGACGTATTTGAAGAAGTAGCAAGCGAGAGGGTGAAGTTTGGGGTAGTGCCTATAGAAAACTCTATCGAAGGGGTAGTAACTACCACCCTTGATGCTATATATGAATATGGTCTAAAAGTCTGTGGAGAAGTCTATCAACCTATTTCGCACCATCTGTTAAATCAAACCGGAAGACTTGAAGATATTAAAAAAGTTCTCTCTCATCCTCAAGCTATAGCTCAGTGTAGAAAATGGTTAAGAAAAAAACTACCTTCAGTACCTGTGGATACTGTACCTTCTACAGCACTTGCTGCTAAATGGGCAGCAGTGGACGAAAAAGTTGCCGCCATAGCAAGTCTTATGGCTGCCAAGTTATACCATCTTCAGGTGGTAGCTAAAAACATCGAAGACATAAAAGGTAACTCAACCAGGTTTTGGATTATCGGAAAAGAAGAAGTTCCATTTACTGGCGAGGATAAAACTTCTCTGATTTTTAGTGTTTCAGACAGACCTGGAGCTTTGTTTGAGGTGCTGGGGTGCTTTGCTAAAAGAAAGATAAACTTAACCAAGATAGAAAGCAGGCCTTCTAAAAATGAACCCTGGAAATATATCTTTTTTCTTGATTGTGAGGGCCATATCCGGGAGCCTATATTACAAGAATGTATAGAAGAGATGAAAAACCACTGTTTACAGGTAATTTGGTTAGGCTCTTATCCCAAAGGGAAAAATTAAGTGTTTTATGAAGAACTTATCTATCTTTGGATAGGTTTTATACTTTTTGAACTTTTTCCAGAAACTAATCCAAGTTTTTCTCCTGTTATTTTTATTTTTAAAGAACTTTTCTTTTTTTTTACTCTTATTCTATTTAAAAAATTTTTAAAACCTCAAAAACTTTCAGGGTTTTGGATTAATTTTTTTAACCTGTTTGTGCTGGTTTTGTTTGTGGTTGACCTTGGGCTGTTTGGTTTTAAATCCTTTTTAAATCGATATTATTTTTCTTCTCTTTTAGGTTTTTTGTGGTTTTTACACTATGTAGTACTAATAAGGGTTTTTCTTTTTGGGTTTTCTTTGGCTTATTTAAAAATAATTCTTGGCATGATGAGCCCTATAATCACTTTGATTTTGATAGAAAATGTTTTGGATATCCTTAATCTTAAACTGGAAAGTTATGCCTATCCTTTAATCTTTTTTCTGGTGCTTTTTATTTCTCCGGTTTTTATGATTAGATTATTTCCGGTAAAGGTATTAGAAGATATAAGAATAAGAGAACTAATTTTTAGTTTTTTTCAAACCTTTGGGGTTAAAATAAAGGAAATTTATGTACTTAAAGACTTTGGCAAAAAAGTTTATACAGCTGGAGTAATAGGCTTTTTTCCTAAATTTAAATATATTTTCTTTTCTCAACCTCTGTTAGACCTTCTCAACGAAGAAGAACTTATAGGGGTTTTAGCTCACGAACTTGGGCACATAAAAAATAAACATGCTTTTTGGTTACTTTTAGTTTTATTAGGACTTCCTTTATATCTAACATCGATTTTTTGCCTGTTTTCTTTTTTTGACCAGCTTTTAGGTTTAAAGGTTGTAATGTATTTAAAAAGTTTACCTTCTTATTATACAGAAACCCTTAACGCCCTGGTTTTGGTTTTTTCCTCATATCTTTACTTAAGATACATATTCGGTTATTTTTTAAGACAGCTTGAGAGAGAGGCCGATTTTTACGCTTTAACCGTACTTGGTAACCCGAAAGGATTAATTGCCTCTCTCCTTAAAATAGGAGAAATTTCAGGACAGCTTTATAAAAAAAGCTGGCATCATTATGGTATCTTTGAAAGGATCTGTTTCTTACAACAGGCCTCTTTAGAGGGTTTTAATTTTAAAAAATTCTATATAAAAAACAGAACCCAAATTATCATCTTTTTGGTAATGAACCTTATTTTAATTTTGTTTTTTGGCTTTTTGATTGCTGAGATTTAAAAAATTTTTAAAATATTAAAAGCAATATTTTGAAAATATGTTAAAAGGTAAGCACAAAAATTATCAAAATCTTTATACCTATATGGTTAAACCTTCCCATCCTAAATTGCACCAACTTGAAGACGAAGATTTTATAGGTTTTTGGGAAGAAGATGGAATGGGTATATTATTTTTTCACCGTCCCAAAGAGGAGTTGATAGAAAAATTGGTTGAACAATATGAAATAGAGGTTTATGATAAGCAAGTTATCCCTTATAAAGAGTGGAATGAAAACCGGTTTCCCCAACCTATAAAAGTAGGGAATCTCACCATAGCTCCTGTTTGGGTTGAGGGAAACTGGGATTTAGTCTTTGACCCAAGCGTAGTTTTTGGAGAGGGACAGCATCCTACCACCGCTATGATGCTTGAGTTAAGTTGGGAGCTTTATACCAAGTTTGACAAACCTAAGCATGTGTTAGATATAGGGTGTGGCAGTGGTATTTTAACGCTTTTTTGGGCAAAGTTAGGTGCTAACGTCACCGCGGTTGACCTTAATCCTTTATGTATAAAGGTTACCGAACATAATTTAGAACTTAACGGTTTAAGAAATCAGGCGGAGTTAAAACAAGGAAATATCTTGGACCTGTTACCTATAAAAGCTGAATTGGTATTAGGGAATCTTTATCGACTTTTATTACTTAAACTCTTTGAAAACGAGCATTTTTGGCAGGCAAAGTATTACCTACTTTCAGGATTTAGCCTGGATATGGAAAAAGAACTTTTAGAAAAAATCTCAACCCTTCCCCTTGAAATGGTTATAAGGAGAACTTCTCAAAACTGGGTTTGCTGGTTGGTAAAAAAACTTAGTTAAAGGGAGGTAAGACAACCTATGCTTCTTACCGTAGACATAGGTAATACGGCTACTACCTGTGGAGTTTTTGAGGAAAACGGACGATTAAAGGCTCTTTTTAGCTTTAAAACCTTTGTTCCTGTTTCTGCAGAAGAGCTTTTGGTAAAAATAAAGACTTATCTAGATCTTTATCAAATAGAATTTAAAAAATTAGAAGGAATATCGATAGCTTGTGTAGTTCCTCCTGTGTTAAACTGGTGGGTCGAAGTAGGTAAAAGGTGGTTAGCCAAAGAGGTTTTGATTGCTAACCACGAAACGGTCAACATTCCTTTAGACCTTCTTTATCCATGTGAGGTAGGGGCAGATCGGTTAGTTAACGCTCTCGCAGGATGGGAAAAATATAAAGGGCCTTTGATTATAGTTGATTTTGGTACAGCCATAACCTTCGACTGTATCTCTTCAACGGGAGTTTATCTTGGAGGTGCTATTGCTCCAGGGATTTTTATCTCTACTGAAGCCCTCTTTAAAGGCACTGCCAAGCTTCCTAAAATAGATTTAAGTGAACCCCCTACTCAGGCTATAGGGAAAGATACTATTTCAGCCCTAAAAAGTGGACTTTTGATAGGTTTTGCTGGACTAACAGATACCTTGGTTAAAAAACTTTCTGAAGAGATGGGTAGCAATCCTAAGGTTATAGCCACGGGTGGTTTAGCCAAGTTTTTAGTCCCACTTACAACCACCATAGAAAAAATCGACCCTTATCTTACGTTAGAAGGCCTTTATTTCCTATGGAAAGCCCGGTTAAAATAGCCATCTTCTCTCCGGCAAGTCTTCCTGCCCCAGAAGAATATAAGAAAGCTCTTGAATTTTTTAAATTTAAAATTAATGAAATTGAGATTCAATCTTTTGTTAACTTTAATTCAAAAACTCCTTACGAAAAAGCTAAAGAAGTAGCTTTATTTCTTACCGAACCTAAATGGGACTACCTATGGGCAGTAAGAGGAGGTTTTGGATGTCTTAAGCTTCTTCCCTATCTTGATGAATTTTTGTCAGAAAACAAAAACCTGTTACATAAGCCTTGTTTGATAGGTTTTAGTGACCTTACCGCCCTTCATGTTTATCTCTATAAAAGGTTTAAAAAATCAGGCATACATGCTCCCAATGTGGTTAGTTTAAACAAACTTAACCCAAAGGCCTGGGGAGAACTTTTAGATTTAATTTTGCGAAAAAAAACTAAGTTAGTTTTAGAGGGAAAAGGTTGGGTTGAAGGGGTGGCTGAAGGGGTGGTATTGGGAGGGAATTTAGCTACTTTAGCCGGTCTTTGTGGAACCCCTTATTTTCCTCTTATGGAAGAACCTTTCATTCTTTTTATAGAAGAAATCAACGAAAAATCTTATCGTATAGAAAGGTTTCTTCTTCAGTTAATTTTTACTGTTAGTAGGGAAAACCTAAAAGGTTTAGCCTTGGGAGATTTGGGAATAACAGACATAAAACCTATTTTACAGACTCTCTCTCTTTATTTAAAAAAAGATATTCCTATAGGCTATGGATTTTCTGTAGGACATATCTCAGACAATTTTCCTTTTATTTTAGGAAAAAAGGGAAGGTTGAAAGTTTTTAAAGATAAGGCTATTTTTTCACAAGAACTAAAGCTGTAAAAACAAAAATTATTACAGCTTTAGTTCAACCCCCAAAAGGCTCAAGAAAATTTTTTCTCCTAAACCTTTATCACGCCTGGATGAGAAAACTTACTGTTTAGTGATGGTTTGATTTATTTTTTAGCCTGTGGTATAGTTTTTTAATATGAAACAAAAAAAATATGATGTGGTGATTGTTGGAGCAGGACCGGCAGGGATTTTTACGGCTTTAGAGCTTTCAAAAAACGAAAATCTAAAGATCCTTATCATAGAAAAAGGAAAAAGTATAGAAAAAAGAAAGTGCCCTACCCTTAAAGTAGGAAAATGTGCAAAGTGTATCCCTTGTAATATTATAAGCGGATGGGGAGGAGCCGGGGCTTTTAGTGATGGAAAACTTAATCTTTCGAGAGAAATAGGCGGATTTCTAAACGAATATTTAGACCCTAATGAACTTTCAGCCCTGATAGATTATGTAGACAAAATCTATCTTAGTTTTGGTGCACCTGAAACACTTTATGCTCCTGATGAGATAACCATCAAAAAAATTACTACTGAGGCTACCAAAAATGGGCTTCTTTTTATCCCTTCTAAAATAAGACATATAGGTACTGAAAAATGTAGAGAGGTGTTAACTCACCTACAAAACTACCTAAAAGATAAAGTAGAGCTTCTTTTTGAAACTGAGGTGGAAGAAATTCTTGTTTCTAAAAACCAGGTAAATGGGGTAAGATTAAAAGACGGAAAAGAGATTCTCGCTTCTTTTGTGGTTATAGCTCCTGGTAGGTCTGGTAATGAATGGGTGCAAAAGGAATGTAAAAGACTTAAACTATCTACAACTATCAATCCTGTAGATATTGGAGTAAGGGTAGAAGTTCCTGCTGCTATAATGGAAGACCTTACGTCCAAAGTTTATGAGCCTAAGTTTGTCTATTTCTCAAAAACTTTTGATGATAAAGTAAGAACTTTTTGTGTAAATCCTTATGGGGAAGTGGTTATGGAAAATATAGACGGTATATGGACGGTAAACGGACATAGTTATGCTAATCAAAAAACAGAAAACACCAACTTTGCTATCCTTTGCAGCACATATTTTACCGAACCTTTTAAAGAACCTGTCTTATATGGAAAAAACATCGCTAAATTGGCCAATTTTTTAGGGAATGGGGTCTTGGTCCAGCGATTAGGAGATATAAAAAGAGGTAGAAGGTCAAACGAAAAAAGGATAGCTAAAAACTTAGTACAACCTAGCTTAAAAAGCGCAACCCCTGGAGACTTAAGTTTTGTACTGCCTTATCGATATCTGGTAAATATTTTAGAAATGTTAGAAGCACTTGATCAAGTTATACCAGGTATAGCCTCTCCCTATACGCTGCTTTACGGAGTAGAAGTTAAGTTTTATAGCCTAAGGATAAATCTAAGCCCTGTTTTAGAAACAGAGATTAGAAATCTCTTTGCTGCAGGGGATGGAGCAGGAATCACCAGAGGGTTAATTCAAGCTTCAGTATCAGGAGTGATAGTAGCAAGAGAAATCTTAAGACGTTTTTCTTAAACAACTGCAAATCACTAAATTTATGTTATAATAAGACCAAACTGGTAGCAGGGGGCATATATGCAGGCGAAAATAGATACCTCCAGGTTAGAAAAAGTCCTCAAAAACATAGAAAAAGTATCAGATAAAAAGGCTTCAATGGCAGTACTTTCTATGGTTTTAATAGAACCAAACTTAGAAGAAAGCACCCTTTATTTTACGGCTACTGACCTTGAGATAGGGTATAAAGGTAAAGTTTTTGCTGAAATAGAAGGGGTTTCAGCTCCCTTCTGTGTTTCAGCTAAAAAATTATACGAAATAGTGAAAAATTTTCCGGAAGACACCCTTTACTTTATAAAAGATGAAAACAAACTGGTTATAAAAGATGAAGAAGAAAAAATTTTATACAATCTTAGCATCATGGATGGGGAAGACTTTCCAAGTTTACCAGAGTTTGGAGAAGAACACTCAGTAGAGATCCCTGGAAAAACCTTAGCAGAACTTATCGACACTACAGCTTTCTGTACTTCTAAAGAGGATACGCGGTTTGTTTTAGCTGGAATTTATTTAGAACCTCTAAAAGAGGAAGGTAAACTTAGGGCTGTATCCTCAGATGGGCACAGATTAGCCCTTTTAGACAGAGAGGTTAGTGGGATAGAAAACTTTCCAGAAGGTTTTATCATAGCCAAAAAGGCAGCTAAACAGATAGAAGAAATTGCCGAAGATGAGCTTTTGATAAGGTTAGGATTTACTAATAATTATGTAGTTATTTGGACCTCAACGGCACTCTTTTTTGCAAGAACCATAGAAGGGCCTTATCCTGATTACCGAATGGTAATACCCTCTGAGTATCAAAACATTTTAAGGATAGACAGAAAACTTTTTATAGATGCGTTAAAAAGGGTTTCTTTGGTGGTAAACGAACGTTTTAAACCTGTAACCTTAGAATTGTTACCTAAGGAGGTTATTCTTACTTCACAAGAAACCGAAATGGGTAAAGCTCAAATAAGGATCCCCGGAGAATATGAAGGAGAACCTATGGTGGTTAACTATAACGCTGACTACCTACTTGATGCCTTACAAATAATGAAGTCCGAAGAAGTAGAGATGAAAATAGGTGTAGGGAAAACCCCTGCTATTTTAACCGGTTATAGAGACGAAGGGTTTTTGTATTTACTAATGCCTATGGTTTTATAGTTTCAACTTAAAAAATTATCTAAAGGTGCTGTAGAGGCTATGGAGACAGAGAGAAACATTCAGTATAAAGCTCAAAGTATTAAAGTTTTATCAGGTTTAGAAGGTGTTAGAACAAGACCTGCGATGTATATAGGGTCTACCGATGTTTCAGGATTTCATCATCTGCTTTGGGAAGTCTTAGATAACGCCATAGACGAAGCCTTAGCAGGGTTTGCTACTGAAATCTGGATCAGGATCCATCAGGACGGTTCTGCCAGTGTAGAGGATAACGGAAGAGGCATTCCTGTAGACATTCATCCAGAAGAAAAAGTTTCAGGGTTGGAACTGGTTATGACGAGACTTCATGCAGGAGCAAAATTTGACCACGGAGTTTATAAAGTCTCTGGTGGACTTCATGGAGTAGGAGTTTCAGTAGTAAATGCCCTTTCAGAATGGTTGATAGCTGAGGTTTATCGAGATGGAAAAATCTACAGGCAAACTTATAAAAGAGGGATTCCAGACGGCCCTGTACAAGTAGTAGGAGAAACCAAAAAAAGGGGGACTTTAGTTAGGTTTAAGCCTGATAAAGAAATCTTCGGAGATTTAGAATTTGACTTAGATATAGTAAAAAGAAGGATAAAGGAATTAGCCTATTTAAACCCAGACATAAAACTTTATCTTGTAGATGAAAGAATAGGTTATACAGAAAAGTTTCACTATAAGGGAGGTATCGTAGAGTTAGTCAAGACATTAAACGCTAAAAAAAATCCTGTTCATTCTAAAGTAATATACATTGTAGGAGAAAAAGAAAATATAAAAGTAGAGGTAGCACTCCAATATAATTCAGGCTATACAGAAACCATTTACAGCTATGTAAACAACATCTTTACTAAGGAAGGGGGTACCCATGTTATAGGGTTTAGAACTGCTCTTACCAAAGCTATAAATCGCTATATTTCAGACGATAAAGTTCCCAAGCAGTTTAAGATAAAAATAGAGGGAGAGGATGTAAAAGAAGGGCTTTGTGCAGTAATCTCCCTTAAAGTGCCTGACCCACAGTTTGAAGGACAAACCAAAATGAAACTTGGAAACAGTGAAGTAAAACCTATCGTAGAATCAATAGTTTATGAAGGACTCTTAAAATTTTTCGAAGAAAATCCAGGAGAAACTAAAAAAATCATCCAAAAATTGGTAATAGCTGCCAAGGCGAGAGAGGCATCAAGAAAGGCTAAAGAACTTGTCAGGAAAAAAAGTGAAATAGAAGATTTTATCGTAGCTGGTAAACTGGCTGACTGTTCAGAAAAAGATCCAGAAAAAAGAGAACTTTTTATCGTAGAGGGAGATTCTGCAGGAGGGTCTGCCAAACAGGCAAGAGACAGAAGATTTCAAGCCATCCTTCCTTTAAAAGGAAAAATCCTTAATGTAGAAAAAGCTAACATAGAAAAAATGCTCTCTTCTGAAGAGATAAAAAGTCTAATAGCAGCTTTAGGAACTGGGATAGGTCCTGATAGTTTTAACCCAGATAAATGTAAATATCATAAAATAATCATTATGACGGATGCTGACGTAGATGGAGCACATATAAGAACCCTTTTATTAACCTTTTTTTACCGGCAAATGTTTGAATTGATAGAAAGAGGTTGGATTTTCATAGCTCAACCCCCCCTTTATAGGGTAGTTGATAGTAAAAAAGAGGTTTACTTAAAAAACGACGAAGAATTAGACAAATACATTGTGAATAGATTGGCAGAAAACGTAAAAATCTCTTTTACTAAAGACCAACAAACCTTTTTATTAAAGGATTTTAAATCCTTTTTCCTTAATTGTGCTAAACTTGATAGATTGCTTCTTAATTTACTGAAAAAAAACTACCCCCCTCAGGTAGTACTAATTTTAATACAGGCAGGTTTTGATAATCTTACTTATTTTGAAGATCTAAACAAAATAAAACAAATAGCCGCTGACTGTCAAAAAGCAGGATTTAAAGTTTCTAAAATAAAATCCAGTAGTTATAATCCAAAATACTATGAATTTTTCGTGTTTTCTGAAAAAGAAGCGACAGTTTCTTGTTTGGTGGGACCAGAACTAATCTTAGAAAGAGACTACAGGGAAGCTTTAAAAATATTTGCCAACCTGAAACCCAATCTGGGACATACAATTCACATAGAGTATAAAGGAGAAAAAAAGTCTTGGGATAACTGGTTTTTCTCTCTTTCTGAAATCCTTTTTTATCTTAGAGAAGAGGGAAGAAAAGGTCTTTTTGTACAGAGATATAAGGGATTAGGAGAGATGAACTCAAAACAGTTGTGGGAAACAACGATGGACCCCCAAAAAAGGGTTTTAAAACAAGTAACCATCAAAGATGCTGAAAAGGCAGACGAACTTTTTTCTATCCTTATGGGAGAAAACGTAGAACCAAGAAGAGAATTTATCTATAAACACGCCCTAGAATACAGAGAATTAGACATATAACGAGGGACTAACATGGAAAAACCTCAACTAAAACTTGTTATATCTGAAAAAGATATCTTACACAAAATAAAAGAGTTAGCGAATAAAATTGATAATGATTTTAATGAAGAACCGGTAGTATTCATAGGTACGTTGAAAGGAGCTTTTATGTTTCTTTCAGACCTTGTTAAGCACATTAAAAATCCTAATGTAGAGGTTGATTTTGTTCGGGTTAAAAGTTATGGACTTTCTGATAAATCTTCTGGAAATGTTGAATTGGTAAAAGATTTAGAATTACCTGTAGAGGGCAAAAACGTAATTATCGTAGAAGACATTGTTGATACCGGACTTACCTTGAAATTTTTGTATGAAAGGATTAAAGAGTTAAACCCTAAAACCCTTAAAGTGTGTGCTCTCATCAACAAAAAAGAAAGAAGAGAAGTAGATGTGCCGGTAGATTACATCGGTTTTGAAGTAGAAAAAGGGTTTTTAGTAGGATATGGTTTAGACTTTGCTGAACGCTACAGACATCTCTCTGAGGTTTATGAGGTAGTAAAAGATGAATAAAAAGCAATTTATCTGGAATTATCTTAAAAACAGCCCCTGGTATTTATGGGTGATAAGGATATCAGGGGCTGTTTTTCTTGCTTATACCTTGATAAAACTACTAAAGTTAAAATAAACCACCTCAAAGATAATAACGCTTTAACAACTTCTTGGTTTTAACATTCCACCAACTCAAAGTCAACCAAAGACCTAACACAACCAATGAAATTAAAAGAGCCCCTGGATAACCAAAATAATCTGGCAGATAAATGTTTAGATTTTTTAGCCCTTCTTGTAAGAAAGAAAGAGAAATGGTTGAGTTTAAAACTTTATAACAGCTTAGTAAAACTCCTAAAGTAATAAAAGATTTAAGGTCCCCCTCTCCTGATTTCGCAAAGAGACTTGCTCCACAAGATCCTCCTAGCAACATCCCTAACCCAAAGATTATCCCACCGATAAAACCTATCACTCCAAAATTTGGTAAAACATAGGTATAGGGTTCTAATACCTGGTAAAACTTGAGTCCCCATATACCTAAAACCGCTAATCCTAAGGTTAAAACCACACTTTGGGTATTTATGTTTTTTTCTGAAAAGAAGGGTTCTTTTAGCGTATTCACCATACACCAGTTGCTTTTCTGTAGAACCATTCCTATGGCTGCCCAAAAAACAAAGACCCATGACTTAAAGCACAACCAAACTAAAACCCCAAAGCTTAACAAAGCCAACAGAGGATTTAACTTGGGAAATTTTACTTGTATTGCTTTAACTTGCTGTTTTTTTTCTAACTCTTTTAGCTGATATTTTATACCCATCAACCCTCCTATCCATAAACCAACCAGTACCACCAAAGAACCTGCAGAAAGGTTAATAAAGGGCATTAAAAAAGCGGTAACGTTGTCTCCTGCTGCTAAAAATGCTCCTATACCCATTAAAACACCAGCAATCAGGCTTTTAGTCCATTCTTGATTAGCCGGTATTCTTAAGCCACACTCTTTAAAAAGATTGGCAGAAAAAAAAGCTCCTAACCAGAGAACAAATAAATTAAGAAAAGATTGGTTAGTAATACCCCAAGGAGAACCAAAATACTCTCCCAAAACCAACAAGAGACCTAATAAAATACCTCCTACTCTTACATCCATAAAAAACCTCCCTCTTTCTAAAATTTAGCCACAAACCGTTGATAAAACGCAAATTTTTCTTTAAGTGTTTCAGGTTGAGCCTTTAGCCAGTCCTCAAAAAAACCTTGAAAAATTATCTTCTGGTGTTTAACCTCTGTTAAAAAATCAGCCAAAAATAAAGCTAAAGGGTTTGTCTCTAAGATAATAAAAGTCATAGGTTTTGCAACCATTTTTTCTATCCACTGATGAAGTCTGTTTATATCTTCTAAATGTAACCCTTCGAAGGGAAACTCTAAAAAAACATATTCCACCTGTTTTTTTTCAGTTAAATTTTTTATTAAAGAAAGCCTACTTTTTTCTCCTCCAGAAAGGGTCTGAACTTCTTGAGAAAGTTTTAGATACCCTAGTCCGATGTCTATTAGATGCATCAACTTTTCTTTTACCTTAGGTAGGTTTGAAAAAACCTGAAAGGCCTCTTCTATAGTAAAATCTAAAACTTCAAAAATTTTAAAACCTTTGTATTCTAAGTTTAATACCTCTAAACTTAATCTTTTACCCAAACATTCTTCACACAAAACTTCTATCACAGTTTCTTCTTCTTTGTAAATTTTTTTTCCTTTACCCTTACAACCTACACAAACTCCTTCTTTGGAAGTGAAACTAAAATGTTTTTTGCTAAGGCCTTTTACCCTTGCAGAAGGAAGTTGAGCCAAAACTTCTCTTAACGAGTCCCAAAGGTTTAAATACTGGATAACCCAATCCTCTTTTCTTTTAAAAATTGAGAGATCACTAAAAACTACCTGTTTACCCTGATTGACCAAAAATTCAAAAATCTGCTTAAACACTCTTGTTTTACCACTCCCAGGCCTTCCGTAAATGAGATTTATCCGGTTAGAAAGAATCTTAAATCGACCCCAAGGTAAGGAGAGCTCGAGCATTTCTGTTTCTCTTGTTTTTTCTTTCTTAACAATCCTCTTCTTTCCTGAAAAATAACCTGAAGTTAAGGTGAGATTTTTTTCAAAGTATAAAGGATTAAAATCTGCTTCTACCAAGTATCCTCCTTTCTCTCCCCCTCCAAACCCTAACTCTACGATGAAGTCTGCTTCAGAAATAAAATAGGGATCATGTTCTACGACTAACAAAGAGTTTCCTTTTTTGACAAGATTTTTTAAAAATTCTAACACTTTAACCCGCTGTTCTACTTCAAGCCCTAAAGTAGGTTCATCAAGAACAAAAAGACAGTGAGTAAAATCTGCGGTTAAAACCTGTAAAACTTCTATCAGTTTTTTCTCCCCTACAGAAAGCTTAAACACAGGCGTAGAAAGGTTAAGGTAAGCTATTTCTAAAAATTCAGCTTGTTCTAACTTATATAGCAAAGACTTTATGAAAGTTTCTAAACCTTTAATTTTAGAAAATCTTGATAAAAACTCCTTAAAAGTTTTAAGGTCTAACCTTAAGATTTCTTCTATACTAAAATCCCCTATCCTGCTTTTTAAAACCTCTTCTCTTAACTTTAAGCCATTACAGGTTTCACAGGCTACTTTTTGTTTATAACCCCTACCTCCACAGGTCCTGCAATAAAACCAACCTATCGGTAGGATGCTGCCGCATTGGAAACAAACAGGCCTTAAACTAAACTGAGCTTGAAGACCTTCGGTAGTTTTTAAGAAAAACCTTCCGTTACTAAGGGAAAAACTAATTCTTATGTTTTCAACCAACCTATCTCTGCTTTTCCCTTCTTTAACCATCCTGTCTAAGATTAAAAAGACTTCATTAAAACTTTGAGGCAGCAGTTCTTCTGAAAGGTCTATTTCTTTGTCGTCTATGAGATATTTTACGAAACCTTGAGACACTAAATATTCTATAGCTTTAGGAGTAACCTCTAAAAGTGGAACTAAAAAATAAAATTTGGTTTTTTCTTTTAAGGTTTCATACCAAGAAAGAACCTGTGAGATAGAATGTATCCTGTTAAAAGCCTTACAGGAAGCACAAAAAACCTCTCCTTCATGCAAAAATAAAACCTCTAAAACCTTAATCAATCCTAAAAACTCTCCCACGGTTTTATAGGGAAACCAATTTCTTACACCCTGAGCCAATGCAAAAACAGGAGGCATAGAAGAAGAAAAAGTAGCTTGATAAGAAGTAGTTACGTAAAATTCTTTATCATAATTCAAAATCTTTAAAAGTCGATTTTTTCCTTCTTGGGCGATAGTATCTATAGCAAGAGAACTCTTTCCAGAGCCTGAAGGTCCAGTTATGAGGACTAAAGCGTTTAATGGAATTTTAAGGTCAAACCCTTTGAGATTATGGGTTGAAACTTGTTGTAGCTCAAGGTACTCTCTTTTCACCTATGGTCTTAACCTCTTTAACCAAGATATAAGCTCTGAATAAGAAAGAGTATTTAAAACATGTCTTTTTTCACACCAACCTCTTCTTGCAGTAGCTGTCCCCAGGTGTATATAATCCATCTGATCTATAAAGTGTGCATCAGTACCTATGATAACAGGAACTCCCTTTTCTATGGCTGCTCTTACGTTGACATCATTTAGGTCTAACCTTTTATAATAAGCGTTTATTTCCAAAGCTTTTTGGTATTGAGCAGCTACTTCTATTACTTTGAGAAGGTTTATGGCATAAGGTTCTCTTTCTCCGATGACCCTACCTGTAGGATGGGCTATCGCATGAACTAAAGGATGTTTTAAAGCAGAGATAATCCTTTGGGTAATTATTTCTTCAGATTGCTGAAAACCTGTATGGATAGCAGCAATCACAAAGTCTATCTCTTTCAACACCTCATCAGGATAGTCTAAAGAACCATCTGAAAGTATGTCTACCTCTGCTCCAAAAATCAGTTTAACCTTTTTGGACCTTTTGTTTATTTCTTCTATTTCTCTTTTTTTCTTAAAAAGGTCTTCTACAGGTATACCTCCCGCCACTTTTAATCCTTGAGAATGATCGCAAACTATCACCCATTCAAGCCCCATTGCTTCAGCTTTTTGAACGATTTCTGGTAAGCTTGCCGTGCCGTCACTATATTTTGAATGTACATGTCCATCTCCTTTTATTTCCTGATACTCTACCAACTTAGGCAATCTTCCTTCAAGAGCTGCTTCTATTTCGCCACGATCTTCTCTAAGTTCAGGAGGTATAAAAGGAAGACCTAACACTTGATAAATCTCTTCTTCAGTCTTTCCAGCAATTTTAGTCTCACCTTTATAAACTCCATATTCATTTATTTTTAAACCTTTTTCTAAGGCAAGTTCTCTTATTCTAATATTATGGGCCTTCGAACCTGTAAAATAAGCTAAAGCCGCTCCCCAAGAGTCAGGAGCCACTACCCTTATGTCCATTTGAACACCTATTTTTAACCTAACGCTTGTTTTAGTTTCTCCAAAGGCTATTACCTCTTCCACTAAAGGTAGTTCAGTGACCTTTTTCATTACCTGCTCTGGCTTTTGAGACGTAATAAGCACATCGATGTCTTTGACAGTTTCTTTTCTTCTTCTTATACTTCCGGCTATAGCAATCTGTTCCACAGGACTTATATTTTTAAGAGTTTGGACTATTTCCTCTGCTATAGGTAAAATTTCTCCTAAAGGCCTTCTTCCTCTTTTTTCTTTAAAAAGTTTAATTCCTTTTAGAATATTTTCTTCGGTTTTTATTCCAAAACCAGGAAGTTTAGCCAATCGATGCTCTTTACAGGCTTTTTCCAACTCGTCTAAGCTTAAAATGTTTAACTTTTCATAAAGCACCTTTACTTTCTTTGGCCCAAGTCCTGGGATTTCTAAAAAAGTAAGAAGCACCGGTGGTATTTCTGACTTTAGTTCTTCATAAAGTTTTAAGGTTCCTGTTTGCAAAATCTCTTTGATTTTACCTGCTAAATCTGCACCAATTCCAGGAAGTTTTTCCAACTTATTTTCTTGAGCCAGCACTTCTACATCCTGAGATAAAGACTCTATAACTTGAGCTGCCCTTTGATAAGCCCTAATCCTGTAAGGATTATCCCCCTTTATCTCTAAAAGGGCTGCTACCTTAGATAAGATATCAGCTACTTCTTTGTTTTTCATAATCAGAAACTTCTAAATAGTCGTAATAATATAGTAATTTAGTTAAATAAACCCTGTTTCTTATTAAATTTTAACCATTCTTTGTTTTTTTTAAAGTTTTATCGTTTTTTAATATTTGACTTTTTCGGTTTTTTATGGTAATTTTAGAAAAATCTTAGAAGTTTTGACTATTTTTTTAAATCTTTTAAAATTTTTTAAGTTGTAGCGTTAAATTTAATTAAAAATTTTAAAAAAAGGGAGGAAATAAATGAAAAAAAACATAAAAAAGTTTTTAGTATTGATTTTGTTTTTTTGCTTAATCCTCTTTGGGAAACAAGGATTGGCTGAAGACATAAACAGTTTATCTGAAATAAGTGCCATAACTGCGGTTACTTTAGATGCAACCACAGGAAAAGTCCTTTTTGCCAAAAATCCTAACCTTAAAATACCTCCTGCAAGCACGGTAAAATTAGTTACAGCAATGGTGGTTTTAGATAAGTTATCCTTAAACAAAAAAGTAACCATTTCTAAAACCGCAGCTGAAACTCCGAGTGTGGCTCCTCTGTTAAAAGAAGGGGAAGTTTACACGGTAAAAGACCTTTTGTATTTAATGCTTATGAAATCTTCCAACCAAGCTGCGGTAGCTCTGGCAGAGGAAGTGGCAGGTTCTGAAGAAAACTTTACTTTTTACATGAACCGAAAAGCAAAAGAATTAGGATTAAAGAATTCTCATTTTACTTCTGCTTCCGGATTACCTGCTCCTGGACAGTATACTACTGCCTATGAACTATCCTTGATTCTTTATCATGCTCTTAAGTATCCTTTAATAAAGGAAATCATCCATACACCTACGAAAATCATAGCCTCGGAAAATGGAAGGGTGCTTGTACTTAAAAACACTAACAACCTTTTAGAAGACCCAGAAGTAAAAAATTATGTGTTAGGTGGAAAAACGGGTTTTACCAGAGCTTCTAAACACTGTTTGGTAACAGCTTCTCAGGTTAACAATCATTTAATCATAACCTCTGTGCTTGGAGCTCCTTCAAGAGAAAGCCTTTGGCGTGATTCTAAAGAACTAATTAAGTTTAGCAGATTAGTTTTAGAAAACAAAGCAGAACCTTTATACCTTACCACAGTAGTAACCTCACAAATTCCGATGCATCATGTATCTAAAGGTAAAATTTTCAAAGCAAAATCAGTAGCTAAAAGTTCTAAAAAATCTAATAAATTCGCCAAAAAAACTACCAAGAACAGGAAAAATAAAAAGTTGGCCCTAAAAAAACAAAAACCTTCGAAATTAAAAACAAAGATGGCTAAAACTAAGAAAAAAAATACCAAAATAACGGTTAAGGATTCTAACACTCAAAAAAAACGTTCATAATTTAAATTACTGACTTAAGAGGTAAAAGATGCACATTACCATCATAGGGACAGGATATGTAGGGTTAGTTTCTGGTGCAGGGTTAGCAGACTTTGGAATGAAAGTATTTTGTGTAGATAAAGACGAAGAAAAAATAAACAAGCTAAAAAATGGGATCATACCTTTTTACGAGCCTGGCTTAGAAGAATTGGTAAAAAAGAACGTAAAGGCAAATCGACTGTTTTTTACTACAAACTTAGAAGAGGCAGTGAAAAATTCCTTGGTAGTCTTTATCTGTGTAGGAACACCTCCTAATCCTGATGGCTCTGCAGACCTTTCCCAAATAAAAGAAGTAGCTCTATCTTTAGCCGAGATCATCGATGAATATAAGGTTATCGTTACCAAAAGTACGGTACCGGTAGGAACCAACAGATGGATCAAAAACTTGATAGATTCAAACAAAAAGACCTCTGTAGCTGTGGATATAATTTCTAATCCTGAATTTTTAAGAGAAGGCTCTGCTGTAGAAGATTTTATGCATCCAGATAGGGTGGTTATCGGAGGGGAAAGTTCCTATGCCATTGCTATCATAAAAGACATTTATCGTCCTTTATATTTAGCAGAAACTCCTTTTATCATAACCAACCTTGAAACAGCTGAGCTTATCAAGTACGCAACCAACGCTTTCTTAGCTACTAAAATCTCTTTTATCAATGAAATCGCCAATTTTTGTGAAAAAGTAGGAGCTGATGTGACTACTGTAGCTAAAGGTATAGGAATAGACCCAAGAATAGGGTCTAAATTTCTAAATCCTGGGCCTGGGTTTGGAGGCTCCTGTCTACCTAAGGATGTAAAATCTCTTATCCATCAAGGAAGAAAAGTAAGTTCACCTTTTAGACTCCTTGAAGCAGTAATAGAAGTTAACGAAAAACAGAAACTAAGAGTAATAGAAAAATTAGAAAAATTTTTAGGAGACTTAAAGGATAAGACTATAGGAGTTTTAGGACTCTCTTTTAAACCTAATACAAGCGATGTCAGAGAAAGCCCTGCTTTATCTATCATTCCCGTACTTTTAGAAAAAGGAGCAAAAGTAAAGGTTTATGACCCTGTAGCTATGGAAGAGTTTAAAATAGCTGCCAAAGGACTTAACATAGAATATGCCTCTGATCCTTTAAACTGTGCTGCTGAAACACATGGATTGGTACTTCTTACTGAATGGAATGAATTCAGGTTTTTAAACCTTTCTCAACTTAAAAAGGTAATGAAGAATCCTTTGATCATAGACATGAGAAATATTTATGAACCTTCGGTGGTAAAATCCTTAGGGTTTAGCTACGAAGGAATAGGTAGGTTATAAAATTTCTTCTAAGAAGGGATTGTTATTCTTTTCCTCTCCTATCGTAGATACAGGTTTAGATCCATAATCATGTCCTGGAAAAATAGAGGTTTCCTCAGGTAGGGTTAAGATCTTTTTTTTGATAGAGTCCATTATCTGAAAAAAATTACCCCCTGGTAAATCTGCCCTCCCCACCCCTTCCACAAACAAAGTATCTCCTGTAAACAAAACCTGTTCTTTTTGATTATAAAAACATATCGACCCAGGAGAATGTCCAGGCGTATGTATGACCTTTATTTTCTCCTTTCCAAAAACAATTTCATCACTTTCTTTTAACCTAAGGTCTGCTTTTGGATTCTCTGGAAAACCCCAGGACCTAAAAAAAGAAAAATTGTTTTTATCTTGAAAAAACCTGTCGTCTTCCTCATGCAACCCAAATGGAACGTTTAAAGCTTCCTTCAAAAAGGAAACACCTACTACATGATCAGGATGTCCGTGGGTACCTAAAATAACTTTTACCTTAATACCCAAAGTCTTAATTAACTCTAAAATTCTTGGGTCTTCTGCCCCAGGGTCTATGATAACTCCTTCTTTGGTGTCTTCACAATAGACGATATAACAGCAAACCTCAAAACTTCCTACAATTAACCTTTCTATCTTCATATAATTTCCCCTACCATATTTTGGTTTTTCAATTGTTTAAGGATTAAATCCAGTATCTCTTTTGGAGACTTTTGCTCGGTATCTATACTTAAGTCTGCAAACTCACGATATAAAGGCTCTCGCAATTTTAAAACTTGAAGAACCTCTGAAGTTAAATCTTCAGAGGTAAGCTTAGGTCTTTCTTTTAGGGTTTTTTCATCTTTAAGCATTCTTTCTATAATGGTTTCAGGTGAGGCTTTAAGCCATACAACCAATGCTTTTGATTTTAAAGCTTTGATTTCTTGTTGATGTAAAATTCCTCCCCCACCTAAAGCAATCACTATTTTTTTTCTATCAACCAACCTCACCAAAACCTCTTTTTCAATCCTCCTAAAAGTCTCCCATCCTTCGGTTTCGACTATCTCTTTTATCGTTTTCCCGGAAATGTTTTGAACCTCTTGGTCTGTGTCTATAAAATCCCAATTTAAAGCTCTACTAAGGAGTCTACCTACGGTAGTTTTGCCTACCGCCCTAAAACCTATTAATAACACCTTATCCATAAAGAGCTTCCAGATATTCCCAAAAATCAGGAAAAGATTTAGTTACACATTCAGGATTTATTATTTTAATCTTTCCGGTCTTTAACCCTAAAAGGGCAAAGGACATAGCTATTCGGTGGTCATCATAAGTTTCTATCTCTGCGGGCTGAAAATCCTGGGTACCTTCTATCACAGCTCCGTCAGGAAGTTCTTGAGCATTAACTCCTATCTTCTGTAATTCAGTCACCATAGCTTTTATACGGTCTGTTTCTTTAAACCTAAGATGTGGAGCCCCTTTAAGGATCGTTTTGCCTTCAGCTACAGCCCCTAAAACACACATCGTAGGAAAAAGGTCTGGGGTATCCTTTAAGTCAAGTTCTACGGCCTTAGGTCTTCCTTTAAAAGCTACCCTTACACCTTTAGGATAAAGAGGTTCTACGCAAGCTCCCATCTTTTTGATAAACTCTATAAACTTAGTATCTCCTTGTTTAGAAAAATAATTATAGTTTTTGACTACTACCTCTCCTTCACCTAAAATCAAAGGTAAACCTAGAAAATATGAAGAACTTGAGGCATCAGCCTCAACTTCATACACCGATGGTTTATACCTACCAGGACTTACCTTAAAATATCTTTCTTCAGCATAAACCTCAACTCCAAACTCTTTCATAACCTCTAAGGTAATCTCTACGTAAGGACGTGAGAAAAATGGTCCTTCTATCAAAATCTCTACACCGTTAGGAAGATAAGGCCCTATTAACAATAACGAAGACACAAACTGACTACTCACATCTCCTGGTAAGACGATGTTTTCAGACCTGAGAACGTTTGATTTTACCCGTATAGGAAAATACCCTTCTTTTTCTAAACATTCGATTTTTGCGTTTAATTTTCTTAAAGCCTCTACCAAATGTTTTACCGGTCTTTCATGAAGCCTTGGCTTTCCGTAAATATCTATAAAACTTCCCTTCCCTAAACAGGCATAACTTAAGAAAAATCTTGAACCTGTACCATTATTCCCTAAATAAACCTTTACACCTGAAAGTAAAGGAGGAAAACTTCCCTTGATCTCCCAAAGTTTTTCTTCCTCAACTACTTTAACCTCTATGTTAGTAGCAACCAAAGCGTCTTTTAAAAGCAAGGTATCTTCACTTATCAAAGGATTTACCAGTTGAGACTTCCCCTCTGCTAAGGAAGCACAAATCAAAGCCCTTTGGGTTAAACTCTTAGAAGAAGGTAATTCTATCTCAATTTTTTTTAAACCTTTTAGAGGAAGTATCGGTTTAACACTTTTCATTAAGCTTGTCTCCTCTGTACTTCGGCATAAAGCTCTTTTTGAATGATAGATAAACTTTCTTGAGATAAACTTTTTTTAGTCCAAAGTCTAAGTTGCTCAATACCTTGATAAAATAACATTTGAAGGCCGTCTATGACCTTACAACCTTTTTCCTCAGCATAGGTCAAAAAAGTGGTTTTGAGGGGTGAATAAACTAAATCCATCGCAACCTTAAACCTTAAAAGTACCTCTGGTCCAACTACACTTTCTTTGGAATTTAATCCTACACTTGTGGTTTGGATGATAATCTCTCCTTCAGCCTTGTTTAACTCATCCCAAGGTTTGGGTACACCACCAAATTTTTGAGCAAGTTCAACCGCCTTTTGATAAGTCCTATTATAAATCACTATTTCTTTTGCACCAGCCTCTTTTACCGCATAAACTACCGCCTTAGCCGCTCCTCCTGCACCGATTACCACTGCTTGTTTGCCTTTCAAACTTATCCCATTCTCCTCAAAAGCCTTTAATACCCCTATCCAATCTGTGTTAAAACCTAAAAGCCTCCCTTCTTCTACCATAACCGTATTTACAGCCCCTATTTCAGAAGAAGTTTTATCTATTTCGTCTAAGTATTTCATAATGCGTTCTTTATAAGGAACTGTTACAGATAATCCTTGAATTCCTAAGGCTTTGATTCCTATGACTGCTTGTTCAAAGTTTTCAGGAGAGACTTCAAAAGTGCCGTAAACTGACTTAAGTCCCAAAAGTTTAAACCCTAAGTTATGAATAACCGGAGATAGAGAATGTTTAACAGGATATCCTATTACTCCATATACATCATACATTAGGCTTATCCTCAAGAAGGTTTAGGTAAATGGTCTAAAAGGTTAGAGTATATAGTTTTAGCAGTTAAAAGGTCGATTTGTCCAGGTGCTACTGCCTCTTCCTTAGAAGGTGCTACATAAGTAAAAGGTGATCCAGCAAGTAAACATAACACCCGACTTAACCTCCCGGCCTCTCCCATACCAAAGGTTATAAGTTCTATTCCTAACTCCTTGGCAAATCTTATTACGTCTAAAAGTCTTAAACTGTCTTCAAAAACCTTAGCCATGGTCACAATCTTGGCCTTTTTAACTCCTTTCTCCCCCATCTCACGTAACATCCTCTTTAGATACCCCTTTTCAGGGGTTCGGTTAAAGTTATGATAGGAAACTAAAATTTTATCATATTTATCATAAAAAGAAGTAGTTAAATTAAATTTTTCATAATATCTCTTAAAATAACGCCATTCTACATCTACCAGATAAAAAGGTTGTTGTAAGGCCCATAGAATCCAATCTATATAAGACTGAGGGGAAAGCTGTGCTTTTCCCCCTTCTCGATAAGTTCTTAAAGTAAAGATAAACCTAAAGGGATAGGAAAAAACTTTTAGAATTTCATCTCTTGAAAGATTTTCTAAACTATCAATTCTTATTTCAAAAAGGTCTGTTATTTCTGAAAATTTTTCTATCTGTTCGCAAACTTGACTAATGTTTGGTTTAGCTAAAGAAACGCAAAACATATTTTATACACTAAACCTTGAAAGGTAATCAAGGATGGTTCTATCATAACGACTGGTTAAAGCAAACACCTTCTTAGCAAGCTCAAATCTGGTTTTAAGGGTGGTGTTACCATAAGTTCTTATTTCTTCAAGAACCTTTTCATAATCTTCTGGGTCTATCACTACCGTAACATATTTAAAATTTTTGGCAGAAGCCCTAAGTAAAGTAGGACCTCCTATGTCTATGTTTTCTATAGCCTCTTCTAAGTCTCCTCCTTTTTCTACCACTTTTTCAAAGGCATAAAGGTTTACCACTACCAAGTCTATAGGTTTTATCTGAAGTTTTTTGATAGTTTCTACATGCTCTGGGTTATCTCTTTTAAAAAGAATTCCTCCATGAATATGTGGGTGTAACGTTTTTACTCTCCCTTCTAATATTTCAGGAAAACCTGTAACTTCGCTAATCTCTACCACTTTAACCCCAGCTTCTCTCAAAACCTTGGCTGTACCACCGGTAGAGATGATTTCTATACCTAAGCTTTCAAGCTCTTTAGCTAACTCCACTACTCCCTTTTTATCTGTAACGCTTATCAGAGCTCTTTCTATCTTATTCATAAAGGTCTCCTTCGTAGATTTTTAAGCTATACCTATCTCTTCGTCAGTCAAATAACAAGCTGGGTCAGGGGCCCAAACATCTCCTGTAACGGCCTCTGCCCTCACCCTAAAGTTTCCACCACATACTTCCAAAAACTTGCAAGCAGCACATCTTCCCTTAACATATTTCTTTTTCTCTTTAAGTTTAGCCATCAACGGATCTGAAAGATCTGTCCAAATCTGACTAAAAGGTCTTTTTCTTACGTTACCAAAAGAATAGTGCCTCCAAAACTGGTCTGCATGAACTTCTCCGTCCCAGGAAATACATCCTATACCCACACCACTGTTGTTACCTCCGTTCATCTTAAGAAGTTCATAGACCTCCTCTGCCCTGGGATTTCCTTCTCTTTTCATCCTAAGATATAGATAAGGACCATCGGCATGATTATCTACGGTTAACACTTCTACTTTATGTCCCTTATCATGTAATTCTTTGGTGCGGTCTATGATGTAGTCTACCCAATATCGAGTTTCCTCATGGTCTAAATCCATATCAATCAAAGAGCTACCTCTTCCGGCATATACTAAATGATAAAAACATATTCTTGGAATAGAAAGTTCCTCAACCAAATCAAACACCTTGGGAATTTCCTGGGCATTAAGTTTATTAATTGTAAATCTTAAACCTACTTTTATTCCTTCTTTCTTACAGTTTTCTATAGCAGAAATAACTTTATCAAAACACCCTTTTACTCCTCTAAACCTATCATGTACTTCCTTCCACCCATCAAGGCTAATTCCTACATAAGAAAGCCCTATTTTTTTAAGTTCCTTGGCTAAAGATTCATCTATCAAAACTCCGTTGGTAGAAAGCACAGCCCTCATCCCTAACTCTACAGCCTTTCTTATCAAATCCAAAATATCTGACCTTACCAAAGGCTCTCCTCCAGAAAATAAAACCACAGGCACTCCAAATTGAGCTAAATCTTCCAGCAAAGCCATGCCTTCTTGAGTTGTAAGTTCTTCTGGATGGGGCTTGTTGTCTGCCTTAGCATAACAGTGAATACACCTAAGATTACAAGCCTTGGTTACGTTCCATACTACCACTGGTTTTTTATCTGCTGAAAATTGAAGAAGATGGGATGGAAGGTTTTTCGAGTTCCTTCCATACCTTAACGGGTCTGAAGCCTCTATCGTTCCACAGTAAAGTTTAGAAATTCCTATCATTACTTTTCTACCTCTACTTTTTTATGTACTTTAAAACTTTGTTTAAAAATTCCTCTTCTTTAAAAGGATAAACCAAAATATCATCACAACCACAATCTTTAGCCTTATGTTCTTCTTCTTTTAACGGAACTTTACAAACCCCTACTATAGGTATGGTTTGAGTTTCTGGGTTAGACTTCAAAAGTAAAGTCGTAGCAAATCCATCTAACAAAGGGATATCTTTTTCCAAAATAATTAACCTAGGTTTTTCCTTTTTAGCTAATTTAAGTAGGGTCTCTCCGTCTTCTATTAATTTATATCTAATTTTATGTTTTTCTAAAGCCTCTTTTAACTTCTTAAACAAATCTTCCGAAAGGGCTAAGTAAATCATATAACCATACCCTTTAATTTTTTAGGATTTGTTTATAAAATCTCTCTGGATTTTTAAAAGCAAGTGAGGTTATGGTAATCGCTTCTATATCCCAAAAATCTTTTAAATAAATTAGTTCATCTTTTAAACGAGACATAAGTTTTTCACAAATACTAAAAACACCCGTTTCTTTTTTTATAGCTCTTTCCATGATGAAGTCTATCGCATCATCTGAAAAGCAAATCTTTAAGTTATACCTATTTTCGAAAAATTTTTCATAATTTTTAACTTGTTGCCATACATAACAAAGTTTTTCCCATCCCTTGTTTAGTTCAATAGCCCCGTTCAAATAAAAGTCAAAAAGTAATTCAACCCCTTTAAGGGTTAACTCAAAAAAACTCTCAGATTTTAAAATACCTTTTGAATTCAGATAACGTTTAAACCTTTTTTCTTCCTCTAAAAGACACGCCCTAAAGATTTCTTTCCAACGGTCACTTTTAGGAGAGTTTAACATAGCTTGAAGGACCCCTTCAGGGTCTTTTACCATCTCTTCGGTTACCCCAAGATGTTTAAACCCTTTAGAAGGTAAGAGTCTTTCATATGGGGTTAAAACTCTCTCCAATACCATCACCAAGGCTCTAGCCCCGGTATTTTCTTTAGCACTAACTTCGGCAATTTTTCTTAAAGCTCCATCGGAAAAAGCTAAGGTTATTCCATAAACGTTAAAATCTTTTCTCTTATTTAAAACCATAGGGTTGTTAGGATTCGCAAGAATTTCAAAAAGATCTTCCTCAGAAAGAGGATCAAATACAACAATAACAGGGAATCTCCCTACAAACTCTCTTTCAAAACCATAAACCACAAGGTCTTCTGGTGAGACAAATTTTAAATAGTTTAATTTTTGTTCTAATCTATCTTCTATTTCAGAAAGAAAACCCATCTTTTGTTTTTTTAGCCTTTTTTTTATGATATCTTCTAAACCCTGGAAAGCACCACTCGCTACAAAAAGAACATGCTTAGTGTTTAGAATTATCTTTCTTTTACGAGTTTTATCAAAAATATCTTTACGATCAAACCCAGAACCTGCCTCAGGTGGGAATTTTATCTCTACCGTTGTTTCCTCTAAAGGTTTTAACAAAGCCCTTTGTACTCCTGTACGAGAAACGTCTGGTCCTATAGTTTCTCCGCTAGAGGCTATCTTGTCTATCTCGTCTAAAAAAATCATTCCATAATGGGCTTTCTCAAGATCTCCTTCTGCTTCCCAATAAAGTTCTCTAATTAAATCTTCTATATCACCTCCCACATAACCTGTCTCGCTAAACTTGGTTGCATCCCCTTTTACAAAAGGAACTCCTATTTTCTTGGCTATTAACTTCATCATATAGGTTTTACCAACTCCAGTAGGTCCTATGATAAGAAGGTTGTTTTTCACAAAATCAAAATCCTCATTTCTCTTTAAAACATAATGTTTAATTTTCTGAAAGTGGGTACATATTTTGGTAGCAATGATCGCCTTAGCCTCTCTTTGTCCTACTATATATTCGTCTAAAAAACTTTCCAACTCAAGAGGTTTAAGGTCAAATTGATATACTGAAGAAAACCGCTCAGAAGACAGTTTTTCTATCTTGACCTTTGAAGTTTTTATCATATCAACTTTTATAATATATGTCTTTTTTAAAAAATGTAAACCTTATCTATAGTTTTGGTTTTTATTTTTAAAAAGTTAAAACTTTATCTGCCTCTTTAACAAGCTCATAAAGATCTACCATAAAGGCTACTGGACAAGTGGAAGAAGGCTCAAGCCCATGAGCCTTTAAACATACACCTCAGACATAAAAATCTCCTTGAAAAGTATTTATTTGTTCCATTATGTTAAACTCCTCGTTAGAAAACTTTTCAAATAAAACAGCTTTTCCTAACATAAAAACCGAAACTTCCTCTCCTTTTTGAGAAGCAACATTTGCTAACCTCATAGCATTATATATAATTTCAGGATCGCTACTGGTGATAATAATAAGAATTTTCATAGACCTCCTCCGTCAAATTTTCATTGAAAAACTATATACCTAATCTTTTTTACTTATCTTGTTTTTAAATTTTAGACATAACTACCTATGTATATGTTACATTTACTTTATAAAAGGTCTTCTGGGTCTATATCGTAGGTTATTTTTAAACCTTTTACCCTAAACTTACCCAAAAAACTTCTTAAAACTTGGTTAATTTTTTTATAACTCTCTGACTTGATAAGAATATGCCACCGATAAAAACCTTTTAACTTTCTAAAAGGACAAGGAGAGGGGCCTATCACCCAAATCCCTTCTAATCCTTCGTCCTCTATAATTTTTTCTAAAAATTCTTTAGCTTTAATACTTTCTTGCTTTACTATTTCTTCTTTTATACCCTCTACTCTTATAACTGCTAGCCTTACAAAAGGGGGAAACAAAAAAGCCTTCCTTAAGGCTATTTCCTCTTTATAAAAACTTTCGTAGTCCTGGGTCAAGGCATACTTTATGACATAGTGTTCCTCTAAAGAGGTTTGGAAAAACACCTTACCTCTTTCAGTCTTTCTTCCAGCCCGACCTGCTGCCTGAGTAAGGAGATGGAAGCTTCTTTCTGCGGCTTTATAAGAAGGAATAAACAACCCCTCCTCTGCCCTTAAAACCCCTACTAAACTTACCTCTGGAAAGTTGTGCCCATGAACCCCCATTTGAGTTCCCACGATAATTTTCGGGATAGGCTGGTAAATTTTTTCCATGATTTTTAAAAACTTCCTTTCTGTATTGATACTATCCCTATCTAACCGTATTATCTCTACTTCTGGAAAAATCTTTCTTAACTCTTCTTCTACCCTTTCTGTTCCTGCACGATAAAACTTTAAGTTGGTGCCTTTACAAACAGGACAGACTAAAGTTTTAGTTAATTCAAAACCACAGTAATGACACAAAAGGCTGTCTTCTTCTTTATGATAAGTTAAAGGTATACCGCAATTAGGACATCCCCAAAGATGATGACAATCTTCACACCTAACCAAAGGGGCATATCCTCTCCGGTTAAGATATAAAAATACCGATTTACCTTTGGCAAGTTCCTCATCTATAGCCTTTTTTAAAGATGAAGTAATTAGCTTAAAACCTGGATTTTTTATAAGACGAACCTCTGGAAGTTGTGTATAAGGACGTTCTTTTAGAACCAAAAGGTCATATTTTCCTTCAACAGCCTTGTAAAAAGTTTTTATGCTTGGGGTAGCTGAACCTAAAATTACCGGTATGTTTTCTAAGCTCCCTCTTACCAAAGCAAGGTCTCTCGCATTATATTTACAGGAAAGGTTTTCCTCTTTATAAGAAGGATCATGCTCTTCATCCACTACTATCAATCCCAATCCTTCTATAGGAGCAAAAATAGCAGACCTTGCTCCTACCACGATTTTAACCTCACCCTTAACAATTCTTTGCCACTCTCTAAATCTTTCTCCTGCTGAAAGACCACTATGAAGAACCGCTATGTCTGTTTTGAAATGTTTAAGCAACAACATTTCCATATAAGTGGTTAGCACGATCTCAGGAACCAGAACTAAGACTTTTTTCCCCTGATTTAAGACCTCCTTTATAGCCTCTAAATATATTAAAGACTTACCACTTCCTGTAACCCCAAAAAGCAAAATAGGATAAAAACCCCCTTTATCAAGCCTTTCCTTAATCTTAAAAAAAACCTCCCTTTGTAAAGAGGTCAAACGATAATCCTCTGGAACAGACATAAACATAGGAATCTTTCTCATTTTCAAATACTCTACCCGCTCCAAAAACCCTTTCTTGATTAACTTGTTTACCTCTTTAGAAGAAAAAAGATTTTTTAAAATTTTCTCAGGAACTTCTTTTAATCTATTGATATAACGTAATATTTCGTTTTTTTCTATAACTTCTTCTGACAGACTAGGCTTTAATTTAATAAAAACTTCAGTGGGAATTTTTACTTCTGGAAAATAGTACTGAATTTCTATCAATCCTTGTTTTTTCCATTTCTGCAATTCTTTAGAAGAAAGTTTGGTCTTTCTAAGAAAACTCTTAAACTCATATCCTTTTGTTTTTATCAAAGAAAAAACCTCAGGAAGATCTCCTTTTTTCAAAGCCTCTTTTCCTTGTGAGGTAAGAAAAATTCGTTTTTTAGGAAGACTAAAGATCCCAGAGGGAAGGGCAATTTTGTAAACCAAACCTAAAGCACATAGATAATAATTTGCAACCCATTCAAAAAAAGGAAACATCTTTGGAGGGACGATAGGTTCTTTGTCTATTACTTCTTCTACTTCTTTGTAGGTAAAAGGAGAATTTTTGATGAGGTTTTCCTCGGCTAACTCACAGTTTAGAACAATCCCTATTAACCTTGAGTTTCTAAAAGGGACAATACACCTTACCCCAGGAAGGATGAACCTGTCACTTAAGTAAGAAAAAGTTTGATGTAAAGGTAAAGGAAGGACTACCTCAACAAGATACATTTAAGGTTTAAAATTTTTTATCTCAAAAACCGAAGCGTTCTTGGCAAAAACTTCTTAAAACTGCCTCAAGCCTAGGGTCTTTACAGGCGTAATGAAGGATAGTTTGAAAAAAACCCTCTTTGTTTCCTGTATCAAACCTTTTTCCTTTAAATAAATAGGCGTATACCTCGTGTCCTTCATCTATCATAAGCTGAATGGCGTCGGTAAGCTGATATTCTCCATTGACCTTAGGTATTCTTTTAAGATAATCAAACACTATAGGATTTAAAATATAACGTCCTATGATAGCAAGATTAGAAGGAGCCTCTTCTAGTTTAGGTTTTTCTACCACTTTTTTTACCTTTATAAGGTCGGTCCCTACCCTTTCGCCATCAATAATCCCGTACTTAGAAACATTTTCCCAGGTTACCTCTTCAACTCCTATAAGGCTTATTTCAGAACTTTTTGAAAACAAATTTTGATAAACTTCTAACATCTGCTTAATACAGGGGGGATCTGCATCTACCAAGTCATCTCCCAACAAAACAGCAAAGGGTTCTTCACCTACCGCCTTTTCTGCCATCAAAATGGCATGTCCTAATCCCTCAGGCACCTTTTGTCTAACCTCTATAAGATATTTAATCTTTTCTTCTACCTCTTGTACCTTTGCTAAAAGCTCTGTTTTCCCTCTTTCTTTAAGAAAACTCCTTAAGTTTAAATCAATATCAAAGTAATCTATAATCTTGCCCTTACCTTGAGAAATGATAAAAATCAAGGTATTAACTCCAGACTGAATTACTTCGTCTATCACATATTCTATCGTAGGTCTTTCTATAACAGGTAAAAGCTCCTTAGGGACTACTTTAGTAATCGGAAGCATCCTTGTTCCAAGTCCTGCCACAGGTAGCACCGCTTTTTTTATCATCATACCCCTCCCTCAAGACTTTTTTCAAAAAAATATTTTTGAGTTTTCTTAAAATGTTTATAAAGATCTTCCCAATAGGAAAGACCCTTAGTATAAATGGTTGAAAATTCTGATAAATGCTGAGGGTTTAAAACTAAATTAGCACTCCATAAAAAAGTAGTTTTTGGGTCTAAAGTTTGTACCTGAGGACTTACATATATCACCTCAAGCTCTCTTCTTAGTTCAACAGAGATTTTAAAATCTAAAAATTGTTTGATCTCATAAGCTTCTTCTAAAGAATTAACCCCTATCACTAATACCTTTAAAAGTCTGTTTTTAATCAAAAATATTAAGTCTTCCTTATCTTTAATTTCTCTTACAACATAATCTTTATTAACTTCAAACCACTCTGCTATAGGACTGAAAGAATCGGAAAGTTTCCAAAAAAAACCGACGACTAATTTTTGTAAAAATAAATCTGAAACATCAACCCTCATAAATACCCCTTATTTTACTCCTTTACCTCCAAGTTCTAAGTGAAATGTTTCCTCCTCAACCCTTCTTTTTTTCTTAATAAGGTCTATCTGTCTTCCTACAATATCTTTTCTTAATGCATGATAAATGGCTAAATCTTCTTCTATAAGATTTTTTTCATAAAGTTCTATAAGGTGTTGATCAAAAGTTTGCATTCCAAAAGGCTTACCTTGGGTCATAACATCATAAAGAGTTTTACCTTCCGATTCTCCTGTGAGAATAATTTCCTTTGCCCTTAAGTTATTGTAAAGAATATCAAACACGGGAATCCTTCCTCCTCCTATCTTGGGAAGGAGTTTTTGTCCTATAACCCATTTTAACGAGGCTGCTAATCTTTGTCTTATAAAGTTTTCTTCATCGGGAGGGTAAAAACCAATCACCCTGTTTATCGTTTGAGAAGCTCCTATCGTATGCAAAGTAGAAAAAACTAAATGTCCTGTTTCAGCTGCCATAAGGGCAATATCCATTGTTTCTCTATCTCTTATTTCTCCTACTAAAATCACCTGAGGAGCTTCTCTTAGGGCAGCCCTAAGTCCCTCTGCATAGGAGCTAAAATCTGTACCTAATTCTCTCTGATTAATGGTAGCTTTAATTGGTTGATGGATATATTCTACAGGGTCTTCTAAGGTTAAAATATGAACCGGTTGAGTCTTATTTATTTCATGAAGGATAGCAGCTAAGGTAGTGGTTTTCCCCTGACCTGTAGCTCCAGTAACTAGCACAATCCCAAATTTTTCTTTAGCTATTTTATAAAAAACCTCAGGGAGACCTAGCTCATCTATACCTTTAACCCTACTCTCAAGTTTTCTCATAATAATATTATAGGTTTTTTGACGAGAAAAGATGTTTACCCTAAAACGAGTTTCGTCATCTAAAAAATAAGAAAGGTCTGCATATCCATCTTTAAAAAGTTTAAAAAAAAGTCTAGGATTTTCTTTTAAAAGGTTAAAAGCAATGGTCTCGGTTTGGTGAGGGGTTAATTTTTCTACATAAAAATCTTCTAAATATACATTTTTCATCTTTCCATAAACCATAACCTGAAAAGGATAACCTGAAAGGATGAAAATATCAGAAATACCTGGTTCTATATTAGCCAACTTAGAAAATAGCGCTTTTATATCAAAATCTGTTAGCATGGATTTACTAACCCGGCATTTCGGTGAAGTCTAAAATTTCTTTATTTTGGACAAAAGGAATAAACCTACTTTTATCAACTGCCTTAATAAAGGCTTCTTCAGGGCTTATCCACTTGTTGTTAAGATATTCCATAATACAATCATCAAGAGACATCATCCCATATTTTCTACCCATCTGAATCATCGAAGGTATTTGATGGATCTTATTTTCTCTTATCAGATTTCTGATAGCAGGAGTAGCTATCATGATTTCCATAGCCATAATTCTACCAGGTCTGTCTATCCTTTTAAACATCGTTTGAGAAATAACTGCTCTTAAAGCCTCTGATAAAGAAACCCTTATCTGGTCTCTTTCCTCCGGAGGAAAAGCATCCACAATTCTACTCACAGTTTGAGCTGCGCTGATGGTATGAAGGGTAGCAAATACTAAATGTCCGGTTAAAGCTGCTTCAAGAGCTAAAGAAATGGTTTCTAAATCTCTCATTTCACCTATCATGATAATATCAGGGTCTTCTCTCAGAGCAGCCCTAAGGGCATTAGCAAAACTTTTAGTATGGGTACCCACTTCTCTTTGGTTTATTAAGCAATTCTTAGGTTCATGCACAAACTCGATAGGGTCTTCTATGGTAATAATATGGTCATAACGCATTCTGTTGGCATAGTCTATAATAGCAGCTAAGGTTGTAGATTTACCTGACCCTGTAGGACCAATAACCAAAACTAAGCCTCTTGGTAAAAGAGCTAACCGATTAAGGATAGGAGGAAGACCTAATTCTTCTACAGTTTTTATCTTGTTAGGAATAAGCCTAAAGGCTGCAGCAACCCCTCTTCTTTGACGATAATAGTTCACCCTAAAACGAGCTAAACCAGGAATTTCATAACCCCAGTCAACTTCTCCTTGTTCTTCAAACTTTTTGATAATTTCTTCAGGAGCTATTTCATAGAGCATTTCTCTAAGTTCTTCATCTTCTAAAACTTTATATTTAACCCTTTGAAGGTCGCCGTGGATCCTAAGAAGGGGAGGATTACCTGCAGAAAGGTGCAGGTCAGAAGCTTGGGTGTCAACCATCAATTTAAAAAAAGCGTCTAACTTCGCCATTGTCTAATAATTATGTTAAAATTTTATTTAAAAGTCAATAGACCTCTTTAGGTAAAACTTCCTACCTCTCTTTCTACGTGAACCTCCATAGCTTTGGTGATACAAACTGCCACACAAAACTCACAAGCAGTGCATTTTTCAGGGTTAAACCTTATATAAAAGGTATCTTTTTCTACATAAAGAGCCCCTGTTGGACATGCAGCAGTACAGTTTCCACAATGAATACATTTTTCCTCATTTTTGATGATCTGTTGTTCTAAAGACTTGACTTCAACCCCTACCTCTCTAAGATAGTTCAATCCTTCTCTTAGTTTTTCAAGGGTGCCTTCTAACTCTAAGATCATGATACCTTCTTTACCAGGAGTGATTACCGCCCTAAGAATGTTAAAAACTAAATCATAATCCTTTACCAGCCTATATACTATAGGCTGGTCTACTATCTCTGGGTTAAACTTAAGATATAAACCCTTTTTGTAGACCACCTTTACCCTCCAAGGATTAGTTTTGGTTGTTTAAAAACTTCCCACAATATTCTAATCCCATTTTAGCAACCGTCAAATCAGGATTAAGCTCTAAGGCTTTTAAGAAAAAAACCTCTGCAGTAGGTAGCTGGTTTAACGCCTTTAAACAATAACCTACATTAGCATAGTCTATGGCTGAAGCAGGATTTAAATCTATAGCTTTACAGAAGGCCTCCATCGCTAAAAAATATTCTTCTAATTTATAATAAGCCCTTCCTAAGATGTTGTAAAGCTCAGGTACCTCTTCTAAAGAAAGACCTCGTAAAGCAGTTTCCACCGCTTCTTTATACTGTTCATCCTTTAAATAAGCATCGGCTAAATGTGTATAAAGGGCTATTTTGTCGTCGTCAAAATCGATCATTCCAAGTGCCTTTTGATAGGCTGAAATCGCTTTGCTAAATTCTTTTAGTTCTTTATACACATTACCCAGGAAAGCCCAAAGAAAATATCTGTCTGGTACCTCCTTTATCAAATCTTCTAAGATTGATTTCTGAGACTCAAGAGGAAGATAAAGACTTAAAGTTCTTACAAACTGATAAAGATAAGAAATCTTAGTTCTTTCTCTAAAAAGTATTCCTGGAATCACCGCATAAACCGCAGGAATTTCTAAATCTGGGCGAGTGATATCTATCAAATAGGTTTGATAACCTATCTCTTTTAGTTTATCGGTTAACACCTCAAGTTCTTGCGTATGATCTTCGGAATAAAGATTAGGAAGATCCTCCAAACTAACCTCTCCGTTGGTAGCTAATACCTGAGAAGCTTCTTCTAAGGTACGAAATTTGGGAAGTCCACTTTCTAAATATTTACCCTCGGTATCAAAATCTCCTGCCAGCTGAGCTACTTCTGTCAAGGCCCTTATTAAAGCCCTTTCTGGTGAGGTGCCTGTACCAGCAGCATAAACGATTTCACTTCTGTGAGGATAGGTAGAGGGATCCATCGCCATCACCGCTATTGTTGGAGCAGGCATTCCAAAGGTCATATCTCTTATCCACACTTTAATCCCCAATCTCTCATAACAAGAAAGTAACCTTTCTCCTTCCCCTGAAATTGAACTTCTTTTTATTTCAGCCATTGGTATACCCTTTCTCACCGAAAGAGCGTTCACATGTCTTTCTATCAACTCACAGATAGCCTGAATGGCTGCCTCAGGATAGGTATTTCCTCCAGCAGATCCATTATATTCATAAAGTATCCAAAACCAATGAAAAGGTAGATATTTAACTTTTTTAGTAGTAACCTCTAATCCAGGAACAAACCACATAGGAGTCTTTTTTATATAACGATAGGCTATTTCTTTAACCTTATCTTGTTCGTCATCTTCTACAGACCTCAAAAATATTTCCCAAGAGAGGGCATCTTCTCCTAACTCTTCGAAAGTTGTTAATCTTCCTACTGTTTCTACCGATCTATAAAAAGAAAACAGGGAAAACCTTTCTACCAACTCCATAAGTGCACTCGCTTTAGCTAAAACCTCAGTAGAACCTTTACCCATCTGTTTAAAATTTCCGGTAATCCTTTGTCCATCTATATCATAAAGACTTATATAAACAGGAATTCCAAGCCTTCCCTTATCTATCCTCTGAACTCCTTTATAGACCTTAAGCCCCAGGCTTTTAAGCCTATTTTCTACCCTCAATATCGTCTCTTCAGGAAAAGCTGCCTTGTCGGCTATTACTTTTTTAGAAGGTTGAAAAAATTTTTTTAAAAGGCCTTCCATATTCCACTCCTTTTGTTTATAATTTAAAAAATTTAATTACTTTGGTAAACTTTATTTTACCATAAAACATGAAAATCGCCATTTGTCTAAGCGGAGGAATTGATAGTGCTGTTTCTGCCTATCTTTTAAAAAAACAAGGAGTTTCTTTAGTTGGAATTACGTTTAAGCTTTTTGAAAAACAAAAGGAAATAGAAAAAGCTAAGTTTATAGCCCAAACACTTGACATACCCCATCACATCATAGACCTTACCCAAAAATTTCAAGAACAAATCATCTCTTATTTTATAAACACTTATGCCCAAGGGAAAACTCCTAATCCATGCGCTCTATGTAACGCAAAAATAAAATTTGGGGAAGTCCTTGACTGGACGTTAAAAAATTTAGGAGCTGAAAAGTTAGCTACCGGACATTACGTAGATTTAGGGGAATACCAAGGTGAGCTCTTGTTAAAAAAACCAAAGGATACTAAAAAGGATCAATCTTACTTCCTGTCCTTGATTAACAAACAAGTCTTACCTTTTCTAAACTTTCCTCTAAGTGGTTATTTAAAAGAAGAAGTTAAAATTATGGCTAAAGAAATTTTTGGGATAGAAACCTCGCAAGAATCTCAGGACGTATGTTTCTTAAAGAGAACTTCAGTTAAAGAGTTTTTATCTATGTTTTTACAACCTAAAAAGGGGCCTGTGGTTTATAAAGAGAAAGTAGTTGGAACCCATGAAGGGATATTTTTCTATACCATAGGGCAGAGAAAGGGCTTAAGGCTTCCGTTAGGCAAACCTCTTTATATAACCTGTTTAGACCCACAAACTAATACCATTTTTTTAGGAGAAAAAAAAGACCTTGCAGTCAAAGGTCTTGTACTTGAGAGTCTAAACTTACACCTTCCGATAGAGAAATGGACCTCTCCTGAAGCTCAGATAAGATACCGTGCCCCTAGGGTGAAGGTTAAAGATATAATCACTGAAGGCAAGAAAACAAAAGTTCTTTTTGAAGAGGTTGTTTTTGGGGTAACCCCTGGTCAGGTTTGTGCCTTCTATGAAAAGGAGTTCTTATTAGGAGGTGGGATTATTGTAGACAAGTTATAATTTCAGTTTATAATCAACCTCTATGGAGTTTAAGCTCACCAAAGAACAACAGGAAGTTTTAGCTACCCTTCAAGATGCAATCGTAATAGCAGGTCCTGGAACAGGGAAAACCTATACCCTTGTGGCTAAGCTAAAACAACTTATCGAAAAAAACGAGGTTTCACCTAAAAAAATTTTAGTTCTCACTTATTCTGTAAAAACCTTAAAGGAATTAAGGCAAAGATTGATTCAGGTAGGTTTGGAAAAAATAAAGGTTGATACCTTCCACGGTTATGCCTATGATGTATGGTGTCAACATCATCAAAAACCTCCTAAACTTATTACAGAAAAAGAAAAAAAAGAAATTTTAAAAAAACTTTTTGGTAAAACCCCAAAACCTCTAACTAAGCCAGCAAACAAACTAACTTTTTTCGAATATCTTAAAAAAAACCAACTTCTAGACTTTGAACTTTTACTTTATGAAGTCTCATCTATTCATAACCTAAACTTTTCAGGTTATCATATAATTATAGACGAATTTCAAGACCTTTCAGAAGATATTTTAGAATTTTTAACCCTTTTTAAACATGCAACCTTTACGTTGTTTGGTGATCCTAATCAATCTATTTACGGTTTTCGTGGGGTAAATCTAAAAAAAATTAAAGACTTTTGGCATAACTTTAGACCTAACTTTAAAGTCCTGACCCTTTCTCAAAGTTTTAGATGTCCAGAAGAAATCCTCAAAATAGCTGAACATTTTAAATGTTCACCCTGGGAACAAATACCTTACACCAGTTTAAAAAAAGAAGGAAAGGTTCAGGGGCTTTTTTTTGAAAATCCTTTTCAAGAAAGGGAGATTTTAACTGATTTAGTAAAAGATCTTTTAGGAGGATTACAGTTAGAACAACAAACACATGAAGGAATCTCTCCTAAAGAAATCTTTGTCCTTGCAAGATTAAAAGAGGTCTTTCAACCCTTAAAAGAAGCCTTTCTCAAGGCTGGGATACCGATTCATTTAGTAGAAGATGAAGCTAAAGCTACTTATGAGACTCTACAGGAGTTTATTTACGAGGCTCAATCTTCGGCATTTTCTATAACCGATCTGATAAAAAAGGCACCTTCTAAGGTGAAAACTTATTTAGAAAATCTTTGGGAACTTTCGAACCAAGATAAAGAAAAATTTTTAGGCTATCTTATCAGCGCTCAACCTTCTGACTTTATAAATACAGACCGTGAAGGGATTAACTTTCTCTCTATACATGCCTCAAAAGGGCTTGAAGCTGAAGTAGTTATTTTAGTGGGCGCAGAGCAAGGGCTTATTCCCCTTACAATTTTTAAGGACACAGACGAAGATGAAGAAAAAAGATTGGTTTACGTTGCCCTAACTAGGGCTAAGCGAGAATTTTATTTTTCTGGGGTAAAAGAAAGAAAAGTCTATAATTTTTGTCTAACCCAAGGGTTATCACCGTTCTTTAAAGGGATCCCTCTCAAAACCTTTAAGCCAAAACCGCCTAAACCTAAGCAACCAAGTCTTTTTAATCTCTGATGTCAAATTTTTCTTTTTGAGCAAGCTGCCTCATTTTATAAAGGGCTTTTTTCTCTATCTGTCTAATCCTTTCCCTTGAGACCTTAAACATATACCCTATCTTTTCTAAAGTATATCCCTCATATTCTCCAAGACCAAACCTCATGCGAATAATTTTTTCTTCTCTAGGAGAAAGGGTGGCTAAAAACCTTTTTATTTTCTCTGAAATATCCTTTTTTCTGGCTGTATCATAAGGAGATGGGCTTTTTTTATTTTCTATAAAATTCCCTAAGGTGCTGTCTTCATCTCCAATCGGAGTTTCTAACGAGACAGGTTCTTTTGAGGTTTCAAAAATTACCAAAATTTTTTCATAAGGTACTCCAGTTCTTTGAGAAAGCTCTTCAGGAGTGGGCTCCCTTCCTAACTCTTTAGAAAGCTCATAAAAAACCTTAAAAACATAGTTTCTCAGCTCTAAAAAATGTACTGGAAGCCTTATAGTTCTTGTCTTATCAAGAATAGCTCTAGTGATAGACTGCCTTATCCACCAAGAAGCATAAGTGCTAAACTTATTACCTTTTCTATAATCAAAACGATAGACTGCCCTCATCAAACCAAGGTTTCCTTCCTGAATAAGGTCAGCCAAAGACAACCCCTGTCTTACATACTTTTTAGCTATAGATACTACCAACCTAAGATTAGCTTTTACCATCTCATCTTTAGCCTTTTCTATACGAGCGATGTTCTTCTTTATTTCAGTACAAAACTCTTTTATACCTTTAGGCTCTACCTTGTGTTTCTTATTTTTTATATATCGTTCTTCTAATTCCTTAACAACCTTTTCCAGATAGTTAACGTAAGTCTTTTTAGGTTTAAGATTAGGGTCTCTTCGCTCCCATTCCTGAACCACCGCTTTTACCTCTAAAATCTCTTTACAGTCTATCTGAGTTTCTCTTATAATCTTTAATATATTATCAAACCCCTCTCTTATCTCTCTTGACAACTCCTCCTCTCTTTCTGGGGTTAAAAGGTCATACTTACCCATCTCTTTAAGATAAAGAGATAATAGCTCCTCTGAACCTGGCTCTGAGATAGTTTCTTCTTCAGTCAATTCTCCTTCGGCAAAAGTAGAAAGCTCTCTAATCTTATCATGGACTTTCTTTTCTATATACTCTTCTCTTTCGTAAGGATCCATGTCTTTTAACTCTATCCCATAACTCTCAAGAAGGTCAAAAATCTCTTCAATCTTATCAGGGTCGTTATACTCTTCAGGTAAAATCTTGTTTAACATTTCATAAGTAAGCTGCCCTGCTTTCCCTAACTCTAAAATCTTTTCGTTAAGGTCCTTTTGTGCCATTTACTTCAACCACCCCTTTTCTTTTTAAATTGTTTTGTTAAATTTAATTTTTAAAGTATAAACAAAAAATAATTATTAAACTTTTATCTTCAACCATGCATGATCCACTTTTATTAAAAACTTTAATCTACATGCTCAGCTATCATCCCGATGAGTTTGGTCTTATTCCTGATAATAATGAATTTTTCAAAATAAAAGAAATTTTTCAAGCTCTAAATTTTACTAAAAAATTTAAAAAACTAAACTTAAACATATTAAAGCAACTATTTTCTTATTATTATAGAGATTTTTTTGAATTTTCAGAACCTTTAAACTTAGTAAAGCCTAAAGAGAAAAAATTCACCCCCCCTTTTAAGATAAGTTTAACCCAAGTTTATAATTTTAAAAAACTTTGGACATTTGTCAAGCCAAGGTTGTGGTATAAGTTGTGTTTAGATGAAAAATGGAGCCCCAGGGAAGGGCTTTTTCCTGTGTTTACTGAAAAAGAATTGGCAGAAAATTGGGCTAAAGCTAAGGGTGCACTGTTGATAGAGGTTTTACCTTATAAATTTTTTGAAGACCTTGAAATTTACCAGTTTGGAGAAAAGGTTTTGTTACTCTCTTACCTTCACTATACCTTCTTAAAAGGACCTCCTATTGATCAAAAGTTCATACGTAAATACTTACCTCAAGAAAAACCTGCTGAAAGACCTGCCCCTATCCTCCCTTTTAATCAATCTGGTTTTACAGAACACATTTACCAATCTGACCAAGACTTGCCTTTTAGAAAGCTTACTCGTGGAAAGAAGAAAGAAAAACCCTGGAAAAAATATCAGAAAAAAAAGGCAAGGTTAAGAGAAGAATTAGAATAGGGTTAATTCAAAATATCTTGTAAAATACTTACTAATTTTAGAATTTGATGAAAATAAGTTTTTTTTCGTATTTTTTTAGGGATAGGTTGCTTTTTTTGAGCAAAATAAAGGCCTTTATAAACATCTCTTAATAAATCCATAGACCGTTCAAACAACCTTCGATTAAACCTAAACGTAAAAAACAAAGAAAAAAACAAACGTAATAATTCCTTTCTTTCGAACACAGGCACCGGTTGAAAAGATAAAGGAACGTACGGCTTACCTATTAACGGTAAAAAAACATAAGCAAAAAGGCAAATACGTTCTTCCACAGTCAAGCCCTGGTCTTGAGAAAGCTTGGTTAAAACAAGCCTAAGAAAATTTTCATCTAAGGATTTTTCTTCGACCATTTTCAGATAAAAAGGATATATCTGATAAAGTAACCCAGACTTTTGTAGAAGTCTAAACCAGTCCAGCACCCAAAAACCCATAAGGTCTTTTAAAATTTCATCCCTTAACCTTTCCCAAACTACCTTTTTAATAAGATGAGCGTTTCTGATAATTGCTTCCCAAGTTGATGGTTCTATATAAAATTTTAACCTTGATGCATGTCTTATAGCTCTCAGCATACGAACAGGATCGTTTAAAAATCTTTGATCAGGGTCTCCTATCACTCTTATTATACCTTTTTTGAGGTCCTCTAATCCTCCAACATAATCTATGATCTCTTTTGAAAAAACATCATAGAAAAGGGCATTTATGGTTAAGTCTCTTCTTAACACATCTTCTTCTGGGGTTCCGTAGTTTTCCTTCACTTTACCGTCATATTCTTCTTTACCTCTGAAAGTACTAACTTCGACGTACTGATCTTTGGTTATATAGACATGAACTATCGGAAACCTTCTTCCTATGATAAAAGCCCTCTTAGGAAAAAGAGAGACCACCTCTCGAGGAGTGGCGGTAGTTCCGATATCATAATCCTTAGGCTCTAATCCCAAAAGTAGATCCCTTACACACCCCCCTACCAGATAGGTAGTATATCCCTTTTGTTTTAAACGCTTGATGATCTTTAAGATTGGTCTTGGGATAGAAAGGTCTAACACTTTTTCTTTAGATATACTTGTATCGCTGAAATAGCTGCAGGGGTAGCTCCTGGAATTCTTAGGGCCTGACCCAAAGAAGTAGGCCTTATCTTACTAAACTTTTCACGAACCTCGTTGGTAAGGCCTGGGATTTCGTAATAGTTTAAGTCTTCTGGTAGTTTTATGTTTTCAAGGCGTTTAAATTTTTCTACCTCTTTGAGTTGTCTTTCTATATATCCACTATATTTTATCTCTGTTTCCACCTCTAAGAGAACTTCTTGGTCAAACCTTTTTAATTCTGGGAGGAATTCTACAAGGTCCTCTACCTCTATTTCTGGTCTTCTTAAAAGGTCGTAAGCCTTGGTAGTTTGTTTGATAGGAGTTATTCCTTTACTTTGAAGGTAACCGTTTATTAAATCAGGAGAGATCCTAATCTCTTGAAGAAGTGTTTGTAAAGTTTTTATTTTTTCCTTTTTATCGAGGTATCTCAACCACCTTTCTTCATCGATTAAACCTAACTTTTTTGCCTTTTCCGTAAGCCTAAGGTCAGCGTTATCTTCCCTTAGTAATAACCTATATTCTGCCCTTGAAGTAAACATTCGATAAGGTTCATCTACCCCTTTGGTTACTAAATCATCTATCAAGACTCCGATATAAGCTTCTGAGCGGTCCAGAATAAAAGGTTCTTCTTCCTTTACGTAAAGAGCTGCATTTATACCTGCTATAAGTCCTTGAGCTGCAGCTTCTTCATAACCTGTGGTTCCGTTAATTTGGCCAGCTAAAAACAATCCTGAGATGAGTTTGGTTTCTAAAGAGGGTTTAAGTTGAGTTGGAAACACAAAATCGTGTTCTATACCATAGCCTGGCCTTAATATCTCAGCCTTTTCCAAACCAGGAATACTTCTTACCATCTTCCATTGAACGTCTATAGGAAGGCTGGTGCTTATCCCGTTAGGATAAACCTCAACGGTATCAAGACCTTCAGGTTCGATAAAAACTTGATGTCTCTCTTTGTCTGGGAAACGGAAGACTTTATCTTCTATCGAAGGACAATACCTAACCCCTCTCCCTTTAATTTTTCCTGTAAAAAGGGGAGACCTATCTAAAGCACCTTTGATAATCTTATGGGTCTCCTCTGTGGTATAGGTTATAAAACATGGTACTTGAGGAAGAGGAGGTCGTTTTCCTACGTTTTTAAAAGAGAAAAGAGGTGGGGGGAAATCTCCCCATTGGATTTCCATTTTAGTATAATCTATAGTACGAGCATCAAGCCTGGGACAAGTTCCGGTTTTAAACCTGCCAAGCTCAAAACCCAGTTCTTTGAGATTTTCTGCCAGTTTGTTAGAAGGGGGGTCTCCAAGCCTTCCTGCTGGAAAACTTTCAAGCCCTATATGTATAAGTCCATGAAAAAAAGTTCCTGGGGCTATTACCACAGCTTTAGCCCCAAACTCTTCTCCTGCTTTAGTCCTAACCCCTATTACCCTTTTATCTTTTACCAAAATTTGAGTAACCAATCCCTGTTTGATAAAAAGGTTAGGTACCCTTTCTAACCTTTTTTTCATCCTCTCTTGATATCTAAACCTATCGGCCTGAGCTCTGGTAGCCCTTACCGCAGGTCCTTTCTTGGTGTTAAGTTTTCTAAACTGAATACCTGTCTCGTCTATAGCTAAAGCCATCTCCCCACCAAGAGCGTCTATCTCTTTTACCAAGTGACCTTTACCTATGCCCCCTATAGAAGGATTACAACTCATAGCCCCTATTCTTTCAAGATTGATGGTAAGAAGAAGAGTTTTACACCCCATTCTTGCAGAGGCTAAACAAGCCTCTATTCCTGCATGTCCTGCTCCTATGACTACCACATCAAAGCTATCAAGAAAAATCATCCTAACCTTCCTTAATATTCTTTAACGCCTACCCAAAATTTAAACTTTCAAGTTTATAATTATACCACATTAACTTTTCCCTTAAATCCCTACTCCTAATAATGGTTACTTTTTTCAATAAGCTTACTTTTTTAATAATAATCAAAAACAATAGTGCTTTTTGTAAGTTATGTTAAAATTAAACAGACAGTTTACTTAAAAGGAGGCTTTCATTATGGATTGGAAAGACACCCTTAATCTTCCTCAAACTGACTTTCCGATGAAGGCTAATCTTGTAGAAAGAGAACCTAAATTTTTAGAGTTTTGGGAAAAAGAAAAAATCTACGAAAAAATGCTTGAAAAAAGAAAAAATGCTCCTTTATACATCCTTCATGATGGGCCTCCTTATGCTAACGGGCACATACATTTAGGTACAGCCTTAAACAAAATCTTAAAAGATATTATCGTAAAAAGTAAAATGATGGCTGGATACAAAGTACCCTTTGTACCAGGATGGGATTGCCATGGGTTACCTATTGAATTGAAAACAGAACAAGAATTAGGGGTAAAAAGAGGAGAACTCCCCCCTCTCACAATAAGAGAGGCCTGTAGAAAATATGCAGAAAGGTACATAAACATACAGCGAGAGGAGTTTAAAAGGCTTGGGGTCTTTGCTTTTTGGGATAAGCCTTATCTTACGATGGATTACAGGTATGAAGCTACAATTGCCAGAGAATTTTTAAGGTTTTTAGAATCAGGCCAGGTTTATAGGAAAAAAAAGCCTGTTTTTTGGTGTCCAACCTGTGTAACTGCCTTGGCAGAGGCTGAGGTAGAGTATGGACCACATAAGTCTTATTCTATTTTTGTAAAATTTCCCTTTACCGAAGACCTTAAAGAATTTATCTCTAAAGAATATCAGGTGACCTTAGACAAACCGGCTTATGTATTAATCTGGACCACTACTCCGTGGACATTGCCTGCAAACTTAGCTTTAGCCTTAAACCCTGAATTTGAGTATTTACTGGTAGAGTGGGAAGGAGAATATTATTTAGTAGCTGAAGGCCGTGTTTCAGGTCTTTGTGCTGAACTTAACAAGGATTTACCCAAAATCGTTGCTAAGATAGACCCCAAAACTTTAGAAGGCAAAAAAGCTCTTCATCCCTTTTATAGCAGAGAAAGCCTTGTCATCTTGGCTGATTTTGTGAGTTTAGAAGCCGGAACAGGGATAGTGCATATCGCCCCTGGACATGGAGAAGAGGACTATCAGGTAGGGCTTAAATATGGATTAGAAGTTTATGTGCCTGTTGACCAGGAAGGTAAATTTTACAAGGATGTAGACTTAGTTGGTGGACTTTCTATCTATCAGGCTAACGAAAAAATTTTAGAAATTTTAAAACAAAAAGGGCATCTACTTTCCTCAGATAAGATAGAACACAGTTATCCTTTTTGCTGGAGGTGTAAAAAACCGGTTATTTTTAGGGCTGAAGACCAGTGGTTTATCTCTATGGAATTAAAGGGTTTAAGGGAGAAAGCTTTACAAGCGGTAGAAAAAGTCAAATTTATTCCTTCCTGGGGAAAAAACCGTCTTTACAGCATGTTAGAAAATAGACCCGATTGGTGTATATCCAGACAAAGGGTATGGGGTGTCCCGATTACCGTTTTTAAGTGTGAAAACTGTGGAGAGATTTTAAAAGATTTTAAGTATTATGAAAAAGTTATAGAAATCTTTGAAAAAGAGGGTTGTGACCCCTGGTTTGTAAAACCAGCAGAAGAGCTTTTACCAGAAGGGACAGTATGTCCTAATTGTGGTCATAACCGGTTTTCTAAGGAAAAGGATATTTTAGACGTCTGGTTTGATTCAGGGGTTTCTTTTGCAGCAGTGCTTGAAAAGAGAGAAGAACTTTCTTTCCCTGCAGACTTATATTTAGAAGGATCAGACCAACATAGAGGTTGGTTTCATAGTTCCCTTCTCTGCTCGGTAGGAACAAGGGGGGTTCCTCCTTACAAAGCATTACTTACTCACGGGTTTGTGGTAGACGGACAGGGAAGGAAAATGTCTAAAAGCTTGGGGAACGTCATTCATCCCCAAGATTTAATCAAACAACATGGAGCAGAAATTTTAAGGCTTTGGGTATCGGCTGAAGACTACCGGGATGACATAAAAATCTCTAAAGAAATCCTTTCAAGGTTGGTTGAAGCTTATCGTAAGGTTAGAAATACCTGCAGGTTTTTGATAGGTAATCTTTATGACTTTGACCCTAAAAAAGACTTGGTACCTTTTGAAAAACTTCCACCCTTCGAAAAATACATTCTCTATAGACTAAGCAGGCTGATAGAAAAGGTAAAAAAAGGCTATGAGGACTTTGAATTTCATGTAGTCTATCATGAAATTTATCGTTTTTGTGTAGTTGAACTTTCCTCCTTAATTATAGATATCAACCGGGATTATCTTTATTGTGAACCCCGAGAAAGTTTTAAACGTAGGGCTACTCAAACGGTTTTTTACTATGCGTTAGATTCTATAGTTAAACTTATAGCTCCCATCTTTTCTTTTACCGCAGAAGACATCTGGCAAAACCTTCCTTATCCTAAAGAAGAAATCTCGGTTTTTCTTACCGAATTTCCTGATTACAGGTTTGATCTTTCGCAAGATGAGGTTAAGAGATGGGAAACCATACTTAGCCTTAGACAAGAATTTCTAAAAGCCTTAGAGATAGCCAGAAAGGACCACAAAGTTATCAACACCTTTTTAGAAGCTGAAGTCTATGTAGAGGCTCCGGAAGATATAAAGGATCTTTTAAAAGATAGCTCTTTTTGGGAATATTTTTTGATGGTAGCTAAATTTGAATTGATAAAAACATTAGACCCAGTATCTGAACCTCAAACTTTTGTTTCTGAAGAGATATCAGGGCTTAAGATTTTAGTGAAGCCTACCGAATATAAAAAATGTGAAAGGTGCTGGCAAAGAAAACCTGAAGTTGGCACTCTCCCTAACCCTGAGCTTTGTGAAAGATGTTATCAAGTGGTGAGCGGTTAAATGAAAACCTTTTGGATATGGGCTAATATAGTTTTTTTATTAGACAGGTTAACCAAATTTTGGTTTATAAACTTAATCTATCCAGGAAATCAAGATGTTTGGCAAGTTTTACCTGGGATTAACCTGGTTAAGGTTTGGAATAAAGGAGTAGCTTTTGGCCTATTTGCTAAAGACAGCTTTTTAGGAACCTTAGGGTTGATTTTTCTAAACCTAATCCTCCTTGCACTGATATTTTTTTGGGCTAAACATAAAGCTTATAAACCTGAAACCAAGACGGAGATCATCGGATTAGGGTTGATCTTTGGGGGAGGGGTTAGCAACCTTTTAGACCGATTGGTGTTTGGGGCAGTTTTCGATTTTATAGACCTTTATGTAAAAAATTTTCATTGGCCTGCTTTTAACATAGCCGATATAGCCATAACCTTAGGACTTTTTATCTTAATTTACAAACAATTAAAACATGTTTCTTAAGGTCGTTGAAATCCCCAAATTAAAACATTTTTTGTTTAAAACCTCTTCTCAAGAGGTAGATTATCACGTAGAAGAGTTTTTAAAAAAGACATACAAAGAGATATCTTCTAACCTTTACCAAGTTCCCCCTAAAAACCTGGTTTATCTCAACGAGATCCTTTACAACCTGAAAGAGCGATTTAAAAAATTTTTAGGTTCTTCCCCTTTACCGTTTTATGTAATCCTCTCAAAAGAAAGGGACTTTTCAGAAAAGCCTCGATATGTAAGGGCAGGAAAAGTCTATTTTCAAGAAAACCTAAAAAGAGAGGTTTTACAGGAGTTTGAAGGAGTAAACCTTTTTTATAAGGTCCAGGACTGGTTAGACAACTGGAAGGAGCTAATGCTGCCTGCTACTGTTGACCCTAAAATTAGTTTTTTTTATAAAGACTTCTTTTTTACCGGACCAAATCCAACATGTTTTTTCTGTGAAAGCACCCATCATCCTTACCACAAATGTCCTGGTCTTTTAGAACCTCAACCAAGATCGGTGTTAGAACAAGCCTTAGACCTTCCTTTTTCAGAGATTGCTCAAATCATCTGGCAGGGCTTGATAGAGGAAAAACCAAATTATTTTCATATAAGGCACTTTTATCTTTTACCTGAATTCTTAAAGATAGTTTTTTACCGAGGAGAAGGGTTAACTTCCTGGTCTCAGTTAAAAATTTCGATAGAAACCCCTGTAAGAGGTGGAAACATCGGGATAGGTTTGGATGCTCTCATAAAAGGGGATTTAAACGTTGCTGAAAGTCGATTTCTTGAAGAAGAAAGTGATTTAAAGGCCTGTATAGGGTTGACTTTTGTAAACCTGTTAAAAAATAGATGGGATAGGGCTCTATACTTTCTTGAAACCGCTCTAAGTCAAAATACCTCTAATTTTATCAAAAGTTATCTAATTTTTTTAAAAGGATATATCTACGAATATCAAGGAAATGACCTAACAGCCAAAGACCTATATCAAAGGGCTTTTGAGTTAGATAAAACCTTTTTACCTGTTTTCTTCAGATTAAGGGTTTTAGATTATTTAAATGATGAACCTATTGAAAAGTTTATGGGTTATTTTGGGCATCCCCTTCTTATTTTCTGGGCTTTTACCGAACCTCTGTTTATTAGAGATCAGGAAGAGTTAGAAAATTTTATAGAAAAACGAATCCTTGAGAAAAGAGAAAATGCCTTACAGAGGCTTAAAGAAGCTGAAGACCTGTTTCATCGGTTAAAACACGTTATGAGCAAGGATGAAATCATAGAATACGAAGAATTACTTAAAACCTTAGCTTATGACATTTATCACAGAGGTATGGGAGCAATAGATAAAGCCTCAGACCGAGCACTTGACCTTACCCTTGAATTACAGGCTTTGGTTTATAACAAAGTAAAAGAAATAGACCATAAAATAACTGAGTTAAAAAAACAATACGAAGTTCTTGCGAACTTTTGGGTAAAGTATCCTTATAAAGAAGAGGATATGATTTTTGGAAAAGAATTAAAATCCCTAAAGGATTTAATCGAAAAAAACTTAGAAAAAACCAAAAAAAGGGATATCTCACAAATTTTACCATTGATGTTTTCAGAACTAAACTTAGCAGAAGAAAAGGTTCAACTATTAAAAGACCTTAAAGTTGACCTTAAGAAAAAATGGGTGTTTAGAAGAAGGCTGACAGACTTTTTAAGAAATTTTTTATTGTTAGAAACCCTTTTGGTAACCTTCTATGTGATCGGTTATCTTCTTGAAAGTTCTCTTTTAGAAAGCCTTCTTTCTATTCCCATGTTTTTAATAATCTCTGTAGTTCTATTATTGCTCTGTTTGATCCTTGCCTATACCAAAAATCCTGAATGATGAGATTTATTTGGGTTAAAGCAGATAAAATTCCCTATCAGGTTTTATCTTTTGAAAACCCTATAGAAGTCATTAAATTAGATGATCCCTCTGCTCTATCTCTTTTTTTCAAAAACCTTCAAAATTTTATAAAAAAAGGTTTTTATGCCTGTGGTTTCTTATGTTATGAAACAGGATACTTATTAGAAAAAAGACTTAACAAGTTTTTCAAAAAACCTAACTTGCCACTTGGTTATTTTGGAATCTACCCTCCTCCACAAAAATTTTTTATTAATCCCCTTGAATTAGCTAAAACAGAAAATTTTCTGTCGATCGAAAATCTTAGTTTTTCTATATCTAAAGAAACCTACCAGGAGGACATAAAAAAAATAAAAGACTATATAGCTTCTGGGGATGTTTATCAGGTTAACTATACTTTTAAGGTCAAGTTTTGTTTAAAAGGACATCCATCAGACTTATTTTTTCAGCTCCTCTTTTCTCAGCGCTGTAAGTACAGTTTTTATTTAGAAGAAGAAAATTTCTCGATAGCCTCTTTATCTCCAGAACTTTTTCTCAAAAAAGAGGGATATTTTTTATCAACCTCTCCGATGAAAGGAACGATTAAAAGAGCTCCGGTTTTCGTTTTAGACCAAAAGAGAAAAAGAGAACTTTTTTTGGATGAAAAAAATCGGGCAGAAAACGTAATGATAGTAGACCTTTTAAGAAATGATTTAGGAAGGGTTTGTGTACCAGGGGAGGTTTGGGTAACCCAGCTTTTTAACATAGAAACCTACCCTACCCTTCATCAGATGACCTCTTCTGTAAAGGGAAAACTTTTCACCGAAAATTTGTTTGAAATTTTCAAAGCGCTTTTCCCCTGCGGTTCAGTTACCGGAGCACCTAAGATAAGGGCGATGGAAATTATCGCTGAGGTTGAAAAAGAACCCAGAGGAGTTTACACAGGAGCGATAGGGTATATAGACCCAAACCATAATTTTCTATTTAACGTGGGGATAAGAACCTTGGTATTCACTAAAAAAGATTTAGAAAGTTATCTTGGAGAAGCAGGTATTGGAAGTGGAGTGGTTTGGGATAGCAAATCTGATGAAGAATATGAGGAGTGTTTGCTCAAAGCTAAATTCTTTTTAAATCCCTTGCCTTATTTTCAACTGATAGAAACCTTCTGGTTTAAGCCTAATACCCTTAATCCTCTCCTAAAACTCCACTATCAAAGGTTGATGTTTTCTGCCAAATATTTCAGGTTTAACCTGCCCAAGGTTTTACAGAATTTTTCCAGTTTCCAAAGCTTCATCGAAACTCAAATACCTGACCAAAAAAAATATAAAGTAAGGCTCCTTCTTTATCCTGAAGGGAAGGTAGAGATATCTCTTCTTCCTTATGAGGGTTGGAAAAAAGGACTAAAAATAGCCTTTATGAAGCGAGATTTTGATTTATCTAATCTTTTCTATCACAAAACTACCGTAAGATCTCCCTTAGAAAAAGCCCTGCAAAAAGTAAAACAGTTAGGATTCGATGAAGTAGTGTTTTTTGATGAAAACGGTAAAATTCTCGAAGGATCTTTTTCTAACTTTTTCGTCAAAAAAGAGGGGAAACTCTATACTCCACCTTTAAAATTAAAACTTCTTGATGGAGTTCTGAGAAAATTTTTGGTTAAAAAGAAAATAGCCTTAGAACAAGAAATCTCTCTTGAAACCCTAAAAAACTTTTCAGAAATTTATGTGGGCAATTCAGTCCGTGGACTTGGTAAAGTAGAAGATTGGTTTATACTAAAGTAAAATTATTCAAAAGCGCATAGTAAGGAGGGAGTTAAAATGTCTAAAAAAAGCGGAACTTGTAAAAGGAAAAAACAAGCTTCTCAAGAAGTACAAGAAGTACAAGAAGTAAAAAAGGTTTACAAAATAGCCGTCATTCCTGGAGATGGAACAGGCCCTGAGGTCATAAGAGAGGGTATAAAAGTTTTAGAAGCTGCAGGCAGGAGGTTTAACATAAAATTTAATTGGACCTTCTTTGACTGGGGAGGGGAAAGATATCTTAAAACCGGAGAAACTATACCGGAAGGTGGGATTGAAGAGCTTAAAAAACATGATGCTATTTACTTAGGAGCAATAGGTCATCCTGAGGTGAAACCTGGAATTCTTGAGAAAGAGATTTTATTAAGGATCAGGTTTGAGCTTGACCAGTATATCAACCTTAGACCGGTAAAACTTTATCCAGGAGTTTGGACTCCTATAAAAGACAAAGGTCCAGAGGACATAGATTTTGTAGTAATTAGAGAAAATACAGAGGGACTTTATGCAGGAGGAGGTGGCTTTTTAAGAAAAGGTACTCCCTATGAAGTGGCTATACAGGAATCTATAAACACCAGATATGGGGTAGAAAGGTGCATCAGGTTTGCCTTTGAATATTGTAGAAAAAGGAACAAAAAGAAAAAGGTTACTTTGGTGGGAAAAACCAATGTTTTAACCTATGCCTTTGACCTGTGGTATAGAGTATTCCAAGAGGTAGGACAGGAATATCCTGACATAGAAAAAGACTATGCCCATGTAGATGCCACCTGTATGTGGTTTGTAAAAAATCCTGAATGGTTTGACGTAATCGTTACAGATAACATGTTTGGTGATATCATTACCGACCTTGGAGCTATGATACAAGGTGGTATGGGTATTGCTGCTGGAGGAAACATCAACCCAAACGGAGTTTCTATGTTCGAGCCCATCGGTGGTTCTGCCCCTAAATATACAGGAAAAAACGTAATTAACCCCTTGGCTGCCATTTGTGCAGGTATGATGATGTTAGAACACCTTGGAGAAGAAGAAGCGGCCAAAGCCATAGAAAATGCAGTTATTAAGGTGTGTAGGGACCATTTAAAAAGTATGGCTGCTGGACAGATGGGTTATTCTACTACTGAGGTTGGAGATTTAGTGGCTAAGTATACCGAAGAAGGAGTAGAACTTTAACATGAAAAATGCTAAAGATAAACCTGAAAGAAATCCCGGAATCTCCAGGGGTCTATCTTTTTAAAGGTGAAAAAGGAGAGGTCCTTTACGTAGGAAAAGCTAAAAACCTTAAAAACAGGTTATTTTACTACGTAAAAGGGCCTCTTCTTTCTCCTAAAATTCAACGGTTAGTAGAAACTGCCGAAAATTTAGAATATTTCCTTACTCAAACAGAAAAAGAAGCTCTTTTACTTGAAGCTAATTTTATCAAAAAATACCGCCCTAAATATAACGTCCTTTTAAAGGATGATAAAAATTATCCTCTTTTAAGGTTGGGTTTACAAGAAGAATATCCCTCTTTACAGATTGTTCGGAGGAGAAAAAAGGGAGATAAAGCCCTGTATTTTGGACCCTTTACCTCTACTCGTGGGCTAAGAGAGGTATTAAAGCTTCTTTCTAATATCTTTCCCCTAAGAAAATGCAGTCTCTCAGAAATGAAAAGGAGAAAAACTCCCTGTGTGTACTATCAAATCAAAAAATGTTTGGCTCCTTGTGTTAAACCTATTTCTAGGGAAGAATATCAAAAATTAGTAAACGGAGTGATAGAATTCTTTCAAGGGGGAGGGAAAAAGCTAGCTATAAAGATACGGGAAGAAATAGAAAGACTTGCCGAAAACTTAGAATTTGAAAGAGCAGCCTTTTTAAGAGATAGATTAAAAGACCTTGAAAACATTTTGGAAAAGCAAGCTGTTGTCTTGCAAGAACCTGTAGACTTAGACTTTTGGTTAAACCAAAAAACAGAAAACAAAGAATACTTTATCGTCCTTTTTATCAGACATGGTTATCTATATGGGTTTCAGACCTTTGATGTTAAAACCCCTCTTGAAGGTTCAGCCTTAAAAGAAGTTTTACTCCAGTTTTATCTTGACGGAAAGATTATCCCTCCAGAAATTTATCTCCCACAAGAAATAGAGGAAATAGAAAGCTTAGAAGAAATCTTAACAGAAAATGCAGGATATAAGATAAAACTGTTAATACATCCTGATTCAGAAGAATTTGTTGTCTTAAAGCAAATTGCCTTTAAAAATTTGCAGGAATATATCCTTTCAGAAAAAAGAAGAGAGAAACCATGGTATGCAGGCCTTTCAGAAGAAGTTAAAAAAGTTCTAAAGCTTTTTAAGGAACCTCAACGAATAGAAGCCATCGACCTTTCCCAATTTTACGGAGAAGCTAAAGTTGGGGCAACCGTATGTTTTTTTGAAGGAGAGCCAGATAAAAGTTTTTATCGAAGGTATAATATCAAAGAAGCCGGTAGAGATGACTATTCAATGCTTTATGAAGTTTTATACAGAAGATTAAAACGAGGGTTAGAAGAAGGGACTCTACCAGACCTATTTTTGATAGATGGAGGAAAAGGCCACTTAGAAACTGCTTTAAGGGTGCTCGAAGACCTTAACATAACAGACTTAGAAGTAAGAGCTGTAGCTAAAAACAAAAAGAGACAACCAGAAAAGGTTTATATCCCGGGGAGGAAAAATCCTGTATTTTTACCTAAGTATAAAGAGGTTTTTCATTTTATCGGAAGGGTAATGGAAGAAGCCCACAGGTTTGCCCAAACCTTTGCTGAAAAGAAAAAACGAGAACAAGATTTATCAGGCTATTTAGATAAAATCAAAGGGATAGGACCTAAACGTAAAGAAATTCTCCTTTCGAATTTTAAAAGTTTAGAAGACTTAAGACAAGCTCCTTTAGAAAAAATCGCCAAACTTCCTGGGTTTAACCTAAAAATAGCTAAAACCTTAAAAGAAAGCTTAACACAACAATCAGATTGATAAAAACTTAGGGGGCATCGAACCCCCTATGTATATTTATCGTATATTTTGTATTTGTATCTCCTTGAAATTTTATGTTTTTTTAGAGAGGTCAGCTGCTATAACCTCTGCAATTTTTTTACCACTCATAAGCATACCGCCAAAAATCGGTCCCATCCTTGGTAAACCAAAAATTTCACAAACAGCAATCCCTGTAACATATAGACCCTCTGCCACCTTACCTGTATGTTCTACCACCAATCTTTCAGAGACTTCGCTCCAGTTTGACCTTTCTCCTTTGATAAAAATGTTTAAATCTGGATTTTTCTCAGCAGCGATCTGGACTATTTCTGCCCCATGACCAGAGGCGTCAACCAAAGCTTTTGAAGAAGTAAAAAGTGGGTCTACATGCAATCCTGCCATCTCTATAGCCGTCCACTTCCATAAAACCCCACAAACCTTAGGTGGATTATCTCTAACGATTACATCTTCTACATAAACCCCAAGGAAAAACTTCGCTCCTGCATCTAAAGCCCCTGTAGCCAGTTTAGCTATAAGTTCTGCAGGATCAACTACATATAAGCCTTTATCTGCTTTTTGACATTTTATCTTAAAATCTTCTACTATAGGTAATACTTCTTCCTGAACCACTATCTTAGGTATCATGTTACCTCCACCACCAATCCCACCACCAAAAGACAACCTTTTTTCATAAACCGCTACCTTGTAGCCCTTTTCAGCTAAATATTTAGCACAAGTAAGACCTGAAGGTCCTGCTCCTACTATTAGTACATCTACCTCACTATACTCATAAAGGTCCTCCATTCCATACTTTACAATAGCTCTCTGAATCTCAAGCTCCATAAATCTCCTCCTATTTTAAAAATTTAAATAATAACTAAAATAGTTTAAAAATAAATATTTTTAAGGTTAAGAGAAATATTTCACATAACCAATGACCTAAAACAGTTGTTTATCATATCCCCATTTTTTAAGCTTAAGGGTTAGGGTTTTTCTGTCTATCCCTAATTTTTTAGCGGCTAAACTTTTGTTCCAGTTAAGCTGCTTAAGAACTTTAATTATATACTGCTTTTCTATCTCTTCTACAGGAACGATCTCTTCCCCATTTGAAGTAACCAATTCTTTTGTTAATTCTTCTGTCCTTTTTTCTTTAACCAGAGGCTCAAATTCTGCTAAAAGCAAATCTTTTTCTGTGATTTCCTCTTTGGTAGAAAAAATAACCAATCTTTCTATTAAGTTTTTAAGTTCCCTTATGTTTCCTGGCCAGTGATAATCCATAAAAAGCGATAAAACTTTAGGAGAGAAAATTTTCATAGGCTTTTTATATTTTTCACAAAAGTATTTTAAGAAATAGTTAGCCAAAAGTAATATATCTCCTTTTCGTTCCCTTAAAGGAGGCAAGTGAAGGTTTACCACGTTTAAACGATAGTAAAGGTCTTCTCTAAAAGTTCCCTTTTTAACCTCTTCTTTTAGGTCTTTGTTGGTTGCGGCTATGATTCTTACGTTGGCTTTTATCACCTTTAAACTACCTACAGGAGAAAATTCCTTTTCCTCTACCACTTTTAGAAGTTTGGCTTGAAGGTCTAAAGGAATATTGGCTATTTCGTCAAGAAAAAGCACTCCACCTTGAGCAAACTCTATTTTTCCTATCTTAGCTTGCTGAGCTCCGGTAAAAGCGCCTTTAGCATGTCCAAAAAGCTCACTTTCAAAAAGAGTTGGCACTACCGCCCCGCAGTCTACGCATACAAAAGGGCCCTTATAAACTAAATCCATTTCGTGAATTTTTTTGGCTAAAAGCCCTTTACCTGTACCTGACTCACCAGTAATAAGAACGGTGCAGTCGGTAGAAGCGATGATTTTAGCCTTTTCAAGAATTTGTTTTATCTTTGGGTCTTCTCCTACAAAGTTTATCTTTTCTTCTTTTTCTTTCAGGCTTAGTTTAAGATAAAGGTTTTCTAAGAGAAGCTTTTTTTTCTCTATAGCTTTTTCAACCGCTACCTTAGCCTGATAGACTGAAAAGGGCTTTTCTAAAAAATCAAAAGCCCCCATCTTGATAGCAGAAACAGCTGTCTCTATGTTACCATAGGCAGAAATAACGATAATCTGGCTTTCATAGTTTATCTCTAAAAACTCTTTTAAAAGGTTCAAACCATTTCCATCGGGAAGTTTTAGGTCCAAAAAAACTACATCGTATTCTTTCTTAGAAAAATGTTCCAGAGCTTCTTTCTTATTTTCAGCGTTATCTACCTGATAACCTTCTTTTTGAAAAAAGATAGACAATCCTTCTCTTATATCTATTTCATCGTCTACCACTAAAATCCTTCCTTTATATCGCATCTTCTCTCAAGGTCTCCCTGGTTGGTAAGGGAAAAAGGATCTCAAAACAAGCCCCTCCTTCTTTCAGGTTATAAACATTGATCCTACCTCCATGATTTTTAATGATACCATAACAAATAGAAAGGCCTAGACCTGTAGCCTCACCTTTTTCTTTAGTAGTAAAAAAGGGATCAAAAATAAAAGGCATAATTTCTGGAGGTATACCTGGACCGGTGTCTTTTACCTTTATGATAACCGTATCATATTTGACAGAGGTTTCTACAATAATTTCTCCCTTTCCTTTCATCGCCTGGGCTGCGTTGATAAAAAGATTAAAAAACACCTGTTCTATCTGCTTTTGACTAACATATACCTTAGGTAGGTTTTTTTGTAGTTTAAACGTAAAAGTTACGTTTTTAAACATAGGATACTCAGAAAGTAGTTCATACACTTTTTTAACACTAAGGTTTAAGTCTACCCATTCTCTCTTTTCTTCCTCTGGCCTACCAAAAGCTAAAAGTCCGTTGATAATGTTTCTACATCGTTCGGTCAGATTAATAATCCTATCGATCCATGTTTGATAAGTAGGAACCTCTCCTATTTCCTCTTTTAACATACTGGCATACAAAAGAATACCACTTAAAGGATTCTTAAGCTCATGAGAAATCTCTCCTGCCATCTTTCCTAAACTGGCAAGCCTTTCAGTATTAATCCAGTATGGGAACCTAAACCAGTCTTTTTCCTGAATAAATACGTGTATCGTATAGTTAGGATTGATAGGTAGGTTGAACAGGTAATAAAAGTTATTTTCAAAAGTAAAAAAAGTCAACCCAAACGTGTCAAAAACCGGACCAAAAAGTTCTTCTAAAAAGACTATTTCGTCATCTTTAAGAAGATAGATAAATTCTTTTAGAAATCTTGAATTGTAATAAACTACTTTGTGCTTAAACTCAAAATCTACTCTCTCACATTCAGACACAACGGTAGGATGTCTAATTTTTTCGATACTATCTTTGGTAAAAAATATAGAAACTTCTGCTAGAGTCATCAAGAGAGTTGGGCTAAAAAACCTTTTATTTCTCTTTCCATGTAAGCACTAGACATAAATATTACCAGCTTTTTTCCCAGATAGTTTAGCCATTCAAACCGTGGATAGGAGAAAAATTCCTCAGTAAGCTTAAAAGCCTTTTTACCTTTAAGTTTAATCTCTTCTACCATCCTATCAAGGTCTATTCTATCCTCTGAAGGAACGTTTTCTATACCTGCAGGTGTTTTAAGGTAAACCACATCTGCTATACTTAAACTTTCTACATAATCCTGTTGAAAAATTTTGCGCTTACTTGAGTTGGTCCTGGGTTCAAAAAATATTACAGTAAGCTCAGGCTTTATCGCTTTTTTAAGCTCACCTACAGTTAATCTTACAGCTGTAGGATGATGAGCAAAATCATCTACTACCACAAGGTCTTTATCCCTATAGATTATCTCTTGTCTTCTTTTTATCCCTGGGAAGGTTTTTAATCCCTCTTCTATGTCCTCGTTAAAAAGGTCTAACCCTTTTAGCAAGGCTATCACCCCTAAGGTGTTTAACACGTTATATTCTCCTACCAAGCTTACTTGAAAAGCCTCTTTTTTATAAGCCTGACTAAACTCAAAAATAGACATAAACCCTTGATTATCTAAAAAACTATCAACTTTAAGCAACCTAAAATCATTTGCCTCTCCTTTCCCATAACTGACGGCTTTAGCTTTAAGGTTTGCTTTGCTAACAACCTCATTAAGGTTTATATCATCCCCGTTATACACCAACAAACCATCTTCAGGTAAAAGCTCTATCATATCTATAAAAACCTTTTTTAAAGCCTCCAGATTAGAATATACGTCTGCATGGTCATATTCTAAGCTTGTCAAAATAACTGCATAGGGCTTATAATGAAAAAACTTAGGCACTCTATCAAAAGAGGCAGAGGGATATTCATCTCCTTCTATCACCATCCATTCCCCTTCACCATAACCGAAATTTTTCTCTTCATCCCTCAACACCCCTCCTACCAAAAAAGAAGGAGAATAGCCACCTCTTTTCATTAAATAACTTAGAAGCGCGGTGGTGGTTGATTTCCCATGGGTTCCTGCACAAACTAACACTTTTTTCCCATTAAACCAATTTTTTTCGAGAAATTGAGGAAAAGAATAAAGAGGAATGTTTAACTCTTGAGCCTTTAAAAGCTCTGGATGGTTAGCCTTTACCGAATTTCCTACGATCACACAGTCAGGTTTTATTTTAACTATGTTTTCTGGATCAAAAGGTAGAACCTTTATTCCTAAATTTTTTAAAATCTCTGAAGCAGGAGGGTAAATTTCTCCTTTTTCTGAACCAAAAACTTCATACCCAGACTGTTTTAAAAGTCCAGCTACTCCACACATCCCTATCCCACCAATTCCTATAAAATACACCTTCATTTTTAAACTCCCTCGTTTTCAAAAATAATTTCTATTTCAGGTTCCCCTAAAACCTCTTTTGCTGACCCTTGATTTATAGCTATTTCCAGCAATCCTTCACTCCCAAACAAAGCTACCAAATCCCCTTTCTTGGCCTCACCATAGGTCTTGACCAAAGGAACTTCTCTATGGTTAACCAAAATTTTAAAAGGCTTGTTCTTTGCCTTAAGTAGCTCTTGACTAAAGTTAGTAATCAAGTTGCCAAACCGATCCACATACCAAATAGCTAATTTTAATCCCTTTTCGGTTTTTTGAGGAGGTTTAAACTCAAGCTTAACTAAAGTATCCATAGAGATTTTTTTGCTAAAACTCTCTAACGGTTCCTCTGCTAACAAAAAAGATACAACCGGAGCAAAGAGATCTCTTCCATGAAAAGTCTTGCTATAAGGAGGACGTAAAACTTTAGAAACCTCTATCTCATAAGGAATACACTCTTCTGTCTGATAGATTAACGAAAAAATCCCGTTATTAGGCCCTACAAAAAAATATTTATCGGTTTTAACCACTAAAGCCTTTCTCTCTGTACCTACCCCTGGGTCAACCACACAGAGGAAAATAGTGCCTTCAGGAAAATAACGATAAGAAAAAAACAACGTAAGAGCTGCTCGTCTTACATCTTGAGGGGATACTTGGTGACAAAGGTCTATGAATTGAAGACTTGTGAGATTTACTCCTTTTTTATCAAGTTCTTGTAATATTTTTCCTTTCACTACCCCTACATAATGGTCTTCGATACCAAAATCCGTAAGTAGCACTACAGTTTTATACATTCTACGACTTCTCCCTCAGCCAAACGTTTTCTTGCTTTAGGTGCATATTTTAATAGAAGTTCTCTAATAAACTCTACAGGAGGATTTCCTTCAACCACACAGGCTACAGGAGAACTTTGGGTAAGCGTATAAAGAGGAAACTCTTTTTCGACTATCTCCTGGATTGTCTGATTTTCCTCTTGGTTTCTACCAAGGATAACCCAAAGGTTTTCCTCTAAAAAATGTCTTCCCAAGCAAAGAAGTTGAGCGGTTTTATAGGTGAGAAGTCTTTTTTCTTTCAAAACTTTCAGCACCCTTGAGCCTATCTGAGGGTCTGTCAGTAAACATCCTCCAGCAGGTGTTGGTATCTCCTTTATCCCCCATTTTTTAGCCAGCTCAAGCTGTGGTTTTCTTTGTCTACCTTGAAGGTCTAAAAGTTTTTCCCTGTCTACTAAACCTTCCCTTTCAGGGATAGTAGGTTCCAAAAGTTTGGCAGATAAAGGTCTAAGCAGTATTCCCTTTACCTCTGCATCTCTTTCTATAGTCTCTAAGGCCTGTCGATTCTGGCTCATAGGCCTTTGTCCTACTACCTCTCCAGTGGCTATAAAATCAGCTCCAAGTTCAGAAAGTAAGGTTTTAGCAAGTCTAACCATCAAAATTTTACAGTCTAAACAAGGGTTAGCAAAATCTCCATAACCATATCTTGGTTTTTTTAACATCTTAAGATATTCTTCCGTAATGTCTAAAACCAACCCTTTTTCAAACCCCAGTTCTAAACTCTTTTGATAAAAAATCTCAGGATTTTTTTTGTATTTCCAACCAAAAAAAGGGGTAATAAATTTAACAGGTATAACCTTTATCCCTTGAGTCTTCAAGACAAGGCCAGCAAGAAAGCTGTCAAGCCCGTCTGAAAATAACAAAAGAGCCTTTCCCATCTAAGAACTTTCCCTTAAAAACTGCTGAGCTAACTCAAGGTTTTCAGGTTGCCCTAACATTCTTGCGATCTCTTTAAGCCTTTCTTCTTTCTCAAGAAGTCTAACCACCGCTTTGGTTTCTCCAAGATCTGAGTACTTTTCTACCAAAAAGTGATGATCTGCCATGGCTGCTATTTGAGGAAGATGGGTAATACAAAGTACCTGCGTATTTTCCGAAAGTTTTTTAAGTTTTTCACCTACTTTTTTCGCGGTAATCCCACCTATACCCACGTCTACCTCGTCAAAAATTACTGTTTTAGGTGTCTGTTTGGTCTGGATGATTGATTGAATAGCCAGAAAAATACGAGAAAGTTCTCCTCCTGAAGCTACCTTTTCAAGAGGTTTTGGAGGGATCCCTGGATTAGATGAAAAAAGAAATCTCACCTCATCAAGCCCATAAGCACTAAGGTTACTTCCTTCAGATGCTTTAGAGTTAACCTCTATCAAAAATTCAACCTTTTCCATCCCAAGTTCTTTAAGCTCTTTTTTTAATAATTTAGTTAAGGCTAAAGCTCCCTCTTTTCTTTTCAACGATAAATCTTTAGCTAAGCTTAAGACTTCTTCTAAAACTATTTCTCTCTTTTTCCTTAAATCTTCATAATCCTCTCTCCCAAACTCAAGAAGGTTTAACTCGCCTCTCAGTTCCTCTAACAACTTTTGCAAGCCTCTGGTGTCTCGCTGATATTTCTTTTTTAACTTTTCGTATTGAGAAAGCCTTGTTTCTATTTGGTCTAAAAGGGAACTATCTTCAGGAAGCCCTCTGGAATAGGTGTATATTTCTCTTAAAATCTCTTTAATTTCATAATAAAACCCTGAGGTTTTTTCAGCATAAATCTTAAAAACTCTATCCAAACTACTTATTTTTTCTAAAGAAGATAAAGCCTGATAAAGACTTGAAGTCGTCTCTTCTAAACTTTTTGATGCCAAGTCTAACTGTTCTTTTAAAAACGTAAGGTTTTTAAGTTTTTCTCTTTCCTCTTTAAGTTGTTCTTCTTCTTCAGGATTAGGATTTAGGTCTTCAAGCTCTTTTATCTGAAAAAGTAAAAAATCTTTTTTAACGGACAAATCCTCAAGTTTTTTTTCTAAAGCCAAAACTTGAGAAGAAATTTCTTTATAACGAGCTAAAGCCTCTCTGTAAGACTTCAAAAGACTCGATGAATCAGCAAAATCGTCTAAAAGCTCTAACTGTTTTTCTGGATTAATAAGGGTGTAAAATTCGTGCTGACTGGTAAGAAGGATTAAATCTTTGGTTAGGTAGCTAAGGTCTGTTAAAGAAGCTGGTTCTCCGTTAATAAAAACTCTTTGTTTTTTGGGAGAAAAAACCCTGAGGATGTGTATCTCATCTGTTTCTTGATATCCTAAGTCTTTTAATCTTTGGTATAGAAAATCGCCTCCCCAGATAAGGGCTTCTACCTCTCCTTCTTTAGCCCCTGGTTTCAGATAGTCTTGACTAAACCGATCTCCTAAAAGGAGCCTTATTGCCTTTATCACTAAAGATTTTCCTGCCCCTGTTTCTCCAGTAAAAACAGTAAACCCTTTATCAAAGTTAAGCGAGATTTCGTCTATCAACACCAAATTTCTAATACTAAGTTCTTTTAACATGGCTTAAGTACGATAAAATTTTAAAACATTTTCTGGCAAAAAACAAGGTGAGAACCTCTTGATAAACCAGATTTTTAGAGTAATATTTACAAAAGTATACGGGTTTTTCGCCCGGGTGGCGGAATTGGTAGACGCTGTGGACTTAAAATCCACTGGGGTTTCCGCCCCGTGCCGGTTCGAGTCCGGCCCCGGGCATTTTTCTTTAGTTTCAAGGGAATTATTTTTTCACATTTTTATTTAACCACGCGGGCTCATCACAACCATTACAAATTAGACTCTAAACCCCTCCCTACTTTTCAAAATTATATTTTAAACTATTTATCTTGTAAAAATTTTGTTTTATATTATAATTTTTAATATATCTTAGGTCTTTGACAAGAGAATAGGCTACAGGGCAGGGGCAATCTTGAGCTTTAAGGGGCCAGCATAACTTTTTCAAGGGTGTGTGTAAGTATATTTGGTAAACAAATAAACATTTTTTGCCCTTCCCTACAAATAAGATTTTATGCGACATAGAGAAGGGTGTTTTTAGAGGTATTTTATTGAGTCTTATTTGCAATTAAAGTAGCTAAAAAGTATCTTTATAAGTTATTGATTTTATGTAAAAATTTTTTGTTATCCCTGACTTTCAAACATAGATTTCATCAGCCTTTCAAAGGGCTATTTTTTAAAATTTAGTTTTATACTAAACTTTAAAAAGTTAGATTTTATCAGGGTTCCACGGGGTAAGAGTAGAAACCTGCCCTACTTCAAAAGGGATTGCGATAAAAGGCTCTTTCTACCTTGTTCTGGTAAATCTTTAATAAAGTAGAAACCTGCCCTACTTCAAAAGGGATTGCGATAAAAAACTAAACAACTAAATAATATTTTTAAGTAAAAAGTAGAAACCTGCCCTACTTCAAAAGGGATTGCGATATATACCACTCTTTTTTAAATTGTCAAGTTTATCCATGTAGAAACCTGCCCTACTTCAAAAGGGATTGCGATCCATGAAAAATGTTTACAATTGAAAAACACTGGTGTAGAAACCTGCCCTACTTCAAAAGGGATTGCGATCCGCTCCATTTCACTATGAAGTATGGCTTGTCTGGGTAGAAACCTGCCCTACTTCAAAAGGGATTGCGATGCGTTTGAATAAAAACGGGAAGTATAGTTTGTCTGCTTCTACTGAATGTAGAAATCTTCCTTATTTAAAAATAATTTGGTGATTGGTAAGTGGTATGAGTTGCTTAAAATCTCTGCAATTATAAACGAACAGGGAAAACCTCTAAATTCGTTGTGGCTATTCCATTTTTAGTGAGAAGAAAAATAAAGGATAGCTTTAATCTTACTCCATTAACGCATTTGTTTGATAGAGCGTACTCATAAAATTAATTTGTAAGGCTATACTAAAGTTTTGCTTAGGTTAAAAAGTTTAGTTTTACAGGTAGTTTTTATTAGCTCAGACTCAGATAAAAAAGACCAGATTTTGTGAGTTATCAAAGAGATAGCAAGATGAACCCCATCTGTTGGGTCAGGATGGTCTGAACTATGAACAGAAATAATAATCCCTCTGGTTTCATAAGGATTTACAGCTACAAAAAACCGTTGTTGCAGACTCTTTTCTAACACTATGAGGTCTATAAGTAACCCATCTTCTTTGGTATAAACATCTAAAACCTTTATTAAATCCCCTTCGCTTTGGTATAAAATGCCCTTAGATATAGCTTTAGCCAAGGCTCGAAAATCTTGCAAATCTTTTACCTTCAACACACTTATTATGGGCACATAGTCCTCCTTCGTTAACCTTAATAAAGGATATTTCTCTTTTATCCAATCAGGCAACCTAACCCTTTTTATCTTTTTAAAACCGGTAAAATATAAAGGTAGACCTTGAGAAAGCCATTTTCTTGCATATTTGGTAGGATAAAAATCTTCTATCTCAGTTCTTATAAGCTCTTCCCAAAGAGGAGAAAAAGCCTCATTAGTGGTAAATAATTTTACTACCTCCTCAAGATAAGGTCTATGGTCTGTTGCCATCCGAAAAAATCCACCTTCTTTAAGCCGGTCTGCAAGCAACCATACAAACGCTTCATTAACTAACCTGTTTCGTCTTTTCTTACGTTTATCCCAAGGATCTGGAAAATTAAGATAAAGTCCAGAGATACTTTCTGAAGTAAACCCTTTAATAAGAAGTTTGGTCCCTTCCATCGGTAAGAGTCTTAAATTTGAAAGACCTTCTCTTTCTGCCCTTTTTAAAGCCTTTCTTAAAACCTCCCGGCAAAACTCGGTGCCAACAAAGTTAAAATGAGGGTAAGTTTTGGCTAAATGAACGATAAACTCTCCGTTTCCTATACCTATCTCTACATAAATAGGGTTTAAATTGTTAAAAATCTCAGACCACTTAGGTTGAAAGCCTAAATCTTCTTCTTTTAAGTAAACTTTATTTTCCATTAAAGTTGAAGTTTTCTTTATAAGAGTAGCCGCCTCCAAGGGCTTTGTAAAGATTAACATAGGCATTAAGAAGGTCTGTTTGTAGTTGGATTAGGTTAAGCTTAGCGTTGAGATAGTTTCTCTGAGCATCAATTACCACCAAATAATCAACCAATCCTTGTTCAAACTTTTTTTCTGAAAGGGAAAGAACCTTTTCTAAAGAGGCTAATCGCTCCTTTTGAACTTCCAACTTTTTCTCTGCTGTTTCTATGGCTACCAAAGCATCATATACTTCTTTAAAAGCAGTTTTTACGGTTTTTACATAGGTATACAAAGCCTCCCTCTTTTGAGCCTCTTTTAGTTCTACCTGGCTTTTAGTCCTTCCAAAATCAAGTATCGGTCCTGCTAAAGAAAGTCCCAGATTCCAAAAAGAGGCTGAATGTGTAATAAGGTTTGACAACTCATTACTTTTATACCCTAAAGCACCTGTTAAAGAAATACTCGGAAAATAGGCTGATTTGGCTACACCTATCTCAAAGTTAGCGGCTTTAAGGGTCTCTTCTGCCGCGATGATATCAGGCCTGCGCACCAAAACTTCAGAAGGTAAAACTGAGGGAGGTTTTAAAGGCTGAGGTAAATCCTGCCTTACCAAAAAATTTTTTTCAAAAATCTCCTTAGGACTTCTTCCTAAAAGGACGGACAAAACAGTTTTCAAAACTTCTCTTTGATTTTTCAAAGTTTCTACCGTTAATTTGGCAGATTCATACTCTGCCTTAGCCTGTTCTACAACTATTTTGCTAACCAAACCTTTTTGAAACTGAGTTTTTCTATATTCGTAGGTTTCTCTAAGTTTTTCAGCATAATCCTCGGCGGTTTTAAGTTGCAAGGTGGTTGAAGTTAGGTTTAAATAGGTAGAGACTACGTTTGCAATCAGGCTGATTTTTAAAGCTTCTTGGTTAGCTTTAGCAGATAAAAGCCTTGCAAGACCTGCCTTTTCTTGATTTCTAAGTTTACCCCAAAGGTCTATCTCATAAGACACCAAACCAGAGAGAGAAAAGGAATAATCTGTTTTACCTCCGGTAGATCCAGTATATTCAGAAATCCTGCCTCTTTCAGCCTGACCTTGATAACCAAAATAAGGATAAAGCTGAGCCCTTAGGTTGCCAAGCATAGCTAAGGCTTGTTCCACACGCGACTGTGCGATCATAAGATCATCGTTTGCTTTTAGGGCCTCTTCTACCAGCTGGTTTAAGTAAGGATCATCAAAGTTTTTCCACCAGTTATCTGTTAAGCTAACGGTCCCATTTTCTAACCTAATACTCTGAGGTAAAGGTAGATCAGGCTTCTTAAGCTCTGGGGCTAAAGAGCAACCAAAAACCAAAAACATGCTTAAACCTAAAATCGTTAGTTTAGATTTTTTCATTTTCTTCCCGTTATTTTAGAAAGTCTCTCTCTTAATTTTACCACCACGTAATAAAAAAGAGGTATAAAGAAAACCCCAAACAACGTTGCAAAGGTCATTCCCATAACCACGGTTGTTCCGATGATCATTCTGCTGTTAGCTCCGGCTCCACTTGCAAACATAAGAGGTATAGCCCCGGCAATAAAAGCAAAGGAGGTCATCATAATCGGTCTATACCTGAGATAAGCGGCCTCTATCGTTGCTTCAACCAACCCCATACCACGTTTTAATCTTTCTTCTGCAAACTCAACGATCAAAATAGCATTTTTGGCAGAAAGTCCGATCAAAACCAAAAGCCCTGCTTGGAAATATACGTCATTCTGTAAACCAAAAAGATTTAATCCCAAGGCTGCCCCAAAAAGGGCAAAAGGTGCACTTAAGAGGATGGCAAGAGGAGCACTCCAGCTTTCATAAAGCGCAACCAAGATAAGATAAATAAAAATTAAGGCATATATAAGGGCTAAATTACCCTTAGTTTGTACCTTGACCTCCTGATAAGACGTTCCTGCCCAGGCTATCGTATATCCTGGAGGTAAAACTTCTTTGGCTACCTCAGAAATAGCCTTGATAGCATCACCTGAAGTATATCCAGGCTTAGGATTTCCTAAAACTTTAGCACTTACGAACATATTAAATCTTTCTAAAATAGGAGCATCTGGAATAAACTCTGTTTTAATCAAACTACTGATAGGAATTAAATTACCATTTTTTGAACGAACATAAACATAACTATAGTCTCTTAAATCGTCACGATACTCCCCTTCTGCCCCTAAGTTAACATGAAAGATCCTACCATAAAGGTTAAAGTCATTCACATAGTACTTACCAAACACGATGTTTAAAGTACGATAAACCTCGTCTATGTCTACCTCATAGGCTTTAGCTTTTTCTCTGTCAACAGTTACTTTATAGGTAGGAACATTGGGGATAAAAGTAGTTCTAACTGCGGTAAGTTCAGGCCTTTGATTAGCTTTAGCCACTATCTCTTGAACATATTTATAAAGGTCAGAAAGAGGTCTTCCTGACCTATCCTGGATATACATTTCAAAACCACCTACCAAACTCATGCCTCTAATAGGAGGTAGATTTACTACAAAGATTAAAGCCTCCCGGTTTTTCGCAAATTGTTGATTTAATCTCTGAACCAAAGCAAATGAAGAATGTTCTCTACCCTTCCTTTCTTTCCAATCCTTTAGATGAATAAAAGTAGTCAAAGAATCGCTTTTAAAACCAAAAGTTTGCAAATCGAGACCTGCTATGTTTATCCACTCTTCTACCTCTTTGGTTTTGGCTAAGGTATCACTTATTTCGTTGGCAACATTTATCGTTCTTTTTAATGAAGATCCTGGAGGTAGGTTAGTAAAGATACTAAGAAGACCATCATCTTCAAAAGGCACTAGTCCTGTAGGTAGACGTTTGATAAAAAATATAGTTCCTATTACCACAAAAATAAATACCGCTATTCCTATCGGTACAAATCTAAGAAAATTTTTAACTGTGTTTACAAACCACTTTCTACTTTTAAAAAAGAATAGATTAAACAATCTAATAGGTAAAGACATCTTTTTATGCTCTTCCTCTAAAAATCTTGCACAAAGGGCTGGGGTCAGTGTGAGAGCTACAATTCCAGAGAGGATCATAGAAATAGCGATGGTTACGGCAAACTGACGATAAAAAGCACCGGTAAAACCTCCTAAAAAGGCTGCAGGGATAAAAACCGCAGAAAGAACAAGTACTATCGCTATGATAGGCCCTGTTATCTCTTGCATAGCCTCGATGGTTGCTTCTTTAGAAGGAAGCCTTTTAACCCTCTTTATTCTTTCTGCATTTTCTATCACGATGATGGCATCATCTACCACAAGCCCTATGGCTAATACCAGACCAAAAAGGGTAAGAAGGTTGATAGAAAAACCTAAGGCATACATGCCAGCAAATGTTCCGATGATGGAAACAGGTATGGCAAGTACAGGGATGATGGTAGCCTTTAGACTTCCTAAGAAAAGATAGATAACAAACACTACCAAAACTAAAGCTATCACAAAAGTAACGATAACCTCTTTGATAGCCTCCTTAACATAAGGAGCCGGGTCGTAAGGATAATAAAATTTTATATCCTCTGGAAAGTTATGCGAAAGTTCTTTTAACGTCTCTTTTGCCTTTTTGTTTACTTCTAAAAGGTTAGCATTGGGGGCCAAAAAAATACCTACTGAGATAGCAGGGTCTTTCTTATAAAAAGACTGTCCGTTAAAGTTCTCAGAACTTAGCTCTACAGTTGCTACGTCCTTTAAAAGTAGTTTAGACCCGTCAGGGTTTGATCTCAAGATTATGTTTTCAAACTGAGAAACCTTTTCAAACCTTGGTTCACCTTTTACGGTGTAAGAAAAACTATAAGCCTTATCTGTAGGTTCTTGAGCTATACCTCCTGCAGAAAACTGTTGATTTTGAGACGCAATAGCTTGGGCTACTTCTATCGGGGTTAAACCATATTTAGCAAGTTTATCGGGTTTTAACCAAACCCTGATAGAATAACTTTTATCATCAAAAATTACAACGTCTCCTACCCCGGGTATACGCTTTAACTCTTCTACCACGTTTATCAAAACAAAGTTAGAAATTTCTACCGGGCTTCTTACCCCTCCCTGAGAGATAAAAGCTACCGCCAAAGCAATGTCAGGGGAACGTTCTCTTACCTGAACTCCTTGTCTTCTTACCTCTTCAGGAAGTTTACTCAAGGCCATTTGTACCCTGTTATTTACATCCATCTTCGCAACGTTAACATCAGTCCCTACTTCAAAGTAAACATCTATGTTAACATCTCCGCTTGAAGAAGCAGTACTTGACATATAAATCATGTTAGGGACACCGTTAATACTTTCTTCTAAAGGAGTAACTACTGTTTTTAAGACCGTTTCGGCGTCTGCCCCAGGATAAACAGTTCTAACCATTATTTGAGGAGGGGTAAGGGCTGGATATTCTTGGATAGGGAGTACTTGTATAGCTAAAATCCCAAGCAAAACAAAAAAGATAGAAACTACTGCCGCAAATCTCGGCCTTTCTATAAAAAACTTTGAAATCATACCTATTCTCCAACCACCTTTTCCACCTTTACAGGCACACCTGGCTCGAGCTTAAGTAAGTTGTCTAAAGCTATAATATCTCCTGGTTTAAGGCCTTCTTCTATCACTACATACTCGTCTGAAGTTTCTCCAAGTTTTACTGGCTGAGGCTGTACCTTGTTATCCTTTATTATCCAGACCACAGGACCGGTAGGTGTCTGAAACACAGCTTTTTGAGGTATTAGGATTATGTTCTTTCTTGTGATACCTTTTACTACAACCTGCACAAACTGCCCTGGAAGTAAAATCCTTTCAGGATTTTTAAAAAGTCCCCTGGCTTTAACTGATGCGGTCTTTTCATCGATGATGGTGTCTACAAAATCTATCACCCCTGAATAAGGATAAGTTTTACCTTCAAGGATTAAGCCAAGGTTTAGACCTTTTAGTCCCATAAGCCCCTTTTTGGTAATCTCAAACCCTAATTTTACTAAATCTCTGTCAGGAAAAGAAAAATCAACATAAATAGGGTCTATCTGGTTTATCGTTACCAAAGGCGTACCAGGATTTACCAGATTCCCTACGTCTACCATTCTCTGTCCTACAATACCAGAAACCGGGGCTACAACTTTGGTGTAGCCTAAGTTTATCTCTGCTTGTCTTAACTGAGCCCTAGCATATTCGACGTTTGCCTTGGCGGTTTTGTAAGCAGAAAGGGCAAAATCTCTTTCCTGCTCACTTACTACCTTTGCTTTAAAGGATGCCTCTATCCTTCTCCAGTCTTTTTCTGCTTTCTCATACTCAGCAAGGGCTCTTTCTAAGTTAGCCTTTGCGCTTTTATAATTGGCTTCATACAAATCAGGTTCTATCAAAAAAAGTACCTGACCCTTTTTAACAAAATCCCCTTCCTTAAAATACTGCTTTTGTAATACCCCTGTAATTCTTGCTGATACCGTTACGAAAGAAATACTTTTAGTCTTGCCAGGATAGACCAATTCAACCTTATGGTCTTTAGGTTGAGGAACCTGATAGGCAGTTACAGGTACTATCGTAGCCTTAGGTTGTTCTGCATCTTTTTTAGCACAACCAGAAAGGCTTAACATTATAGCGAATATAAAACTTAATATCCTCAACATATAGCCTATGCCTCCGACTCTGGTTTAAGTTCAATTCCTTTTATAAAAAGGTCGACATAACAGTTTATAATTTCTTCCAAATCATTTTTTTTGATGTTTAGAAACTCTTTGATTTCTTTAGCATAAAAGTAAGAAAAAAACATCCCTAAAAACGCTCTCGCCGCAAAATGCGTATCAACCTTTCTAAAAATACCCTTTTCTATCAGCTCGTTAAAATATGCAGAAATAAGCTCTATGATATTTTCTATGATGGATTCGTGAATCTTTTTAATATGGTCAGGGTATCGGTGAAAATCTGTATACATGATCCGTATCAAGTTTTTCTTAGACTCAAGAACGTTTAAAAACTCTCGAGCTATTTTCTTTAAAGCAATGTCTGGAGGTTCAGTTTTTATCTCAGGCAAGATCTCTTTTAGTTTTAGTTTAGGTAAAAAAGAATACTGATTTATGGTTTCTGCAAAAAGATTTTCCTTAGAACCGAAATGCCTAAAAAGAGTTACCTCAGCTACCCCAGCCTGTTTAGCGATCTCTTTGGTGGTTGCACCTAAAAACCCTTTCTCTGAAAAAACCTTTAAAGCAGCTTCGAGAAGTCTTTTTTTTGTATTTTTGCCCATCTTATCATCCTTTTTAGTAAGTATTTACATTAATTTTTAACTATAGCACGATTTTTTTATTTATCAAGAGAAAAACAAAACGATTGGTTTATAAACTTTTTGACAGAAAAGGACAGAAAAAAATAAAAAAGGGCGGGTTTAGACCCGCCCCTCTCTTAAGCATAAACAAAGGCAGAAGCAGGATAACCCCTGCCTCCACCCTAAATCTTACTACCTCAACAACTGAAGCACTAATTGTGGCTGAGTATTTACCTGAGCAAGCATCGCAACCGTTGCCTGCATACGAATCTGATAAGTAGTAAACTCTGCCATCTCCTTTGCATAGTCTGTATTTCTAATCACTGACTCAGCCTCCTTGGTGTTGTCATAAGCTACCTTTTGACTGTCAAAAATAGACTGAAGGTTGTTCATAGTTGCACCAATCTGGGCCCTTATGGTATCAACCTTCCTCAACGCTACCTCAGCAATAAGCATCGATGCCTCTGCTCCCTCATTTGAAGTCACATTTATAGAATAAAGATTCTTAAACTGGGATCCTGTAGTTGAGCCAATTTCAAAATCTCCTAAGGCGGTGTCAGTTACTGATCCTAAATCCAAGGTAAAATTTTTATCATTAGCAATATAAAGATCTCCAACCTTTACTGCAGAAGCTGTGGTTGCACTAGTTTGAGATTGAATGGTTCCTGCAGAAGCATTTTCTAAGTCATTAACAATCTGATTGATATTAATAGTACCTGTTGCGCTTGCAAGGCTAATTTCAACACCAATAGTATAACCTTTAGAAGAGGTAAGAACAAGTCTTCCTGCATCGGTTGAGGCAGTAAGGTCTGCGCCAGCAGTTGCTGCTTCACGGTTTATCTTCTCTACAAGTTCATCAAAAGATATCGTAGTTTCTGCAGTAAAACTAAAAAACTTATCTCCTACATAAAAAGTTAGAGTAGCCGTGTCTGAAACATCAGCTATCGCTGTATATTTTTCACCAATACTAACATTTATGGCCTTTGCCTTAAAACCTATGTCGCTGAGATTAGAATTAATCTGTTCTGCCATATACCCTGCATCCAGGATGTAGTTGGTTGTAGAACTATCAACATTTTGTATAGTATTTTGTATAGTTGCATCAATTACTCTACCACCAACTGTTATGGTTTGTTTAGTTTCAAATACTACATCAGTAAGACTTGTTAAAACGTCACTAGCTGCAACTTTATATCCGCTGGTTTTAACCATGTGAGCACCTAAACTCTGAGCCCTCACATCATCTACCGATAGATAAACCGTCTGCTCAAGACGAGCCCCATAATGGATATACTTGTCCTTAAATGTACCATCCAAAAGCTTAATCCCGTTATACTCTGTATCAGCACCTATTTTCTGAATAGCATCGACAAAGTTCCTAATTTCCTGTTGTAATGCATTTCTTGCTGTCGGGTCGTTGATGTCGTTGGCTGCATTCTGAGCCCTTACATAGATTTCCTGAAGTTTGTCAAAAATCTGTCCGGCTGAGGCCTCTGCAATCTGCAAAGCGGAAATACCTGTCTGAATGTTACGGTTACCCTGGTCATATCCCTTTGCAACTGTTCCAAGCATGTCCGCAATAAAAAGTCCTGCCGAGTCGTCTGACGCATTCAAAATCCTGACTCCTGTAGACAACCTCAGTAAGGATTTGTTCATAGCACGCTCGTTTCTTAATAAAGCTGTGTGGGTCTGAGCAGCTGCTTCGTTAAAGTTAATTTTAACTGCCATATCTGGCACCTCCTTTTTTGTTTTTTTCTTTTGTATATTCTTATCGGACAGATAAAAAAAAACTTTAGCTATGTAAACTCTAAAAATTCATGGACAACCCTTTTTCTTTTTATATAAGATGTTAAAATTTCTATTTAAAAGTTAAATTCGGAGGATTTTAACAGGTGTATCAAAAATTAGAGGCTTTAAGATACTTAAAATCTCGTCAAAAAACCAAAGATCAGTCTATTTTTCTTTCACCTGACTTTAACTTTTTAATTTTTAAAGCCAAAGATGAACATGACGAACCACCTCCAGACCTTCCTTTTCATTTTTCTCACTTTCTTTCTTTGTATGATAGAGTTAAGCATAAAGCGCCTCCCGTAAGGTTATACCTTACCAAACCTGCTTGGGTAGAAATTCTCTCGACTGAAGGAGGAGCAACTAAGGAATACTTTTTATATTTAGGAGAAGGAAACAAACATCTTATAGACAATCGAGCAATCCAACCTATATCTTATGAAATTTTAAATCAACTAAAAAACCTGCCTTTTGAAAAGGCTAGCTTTTCTCCCCCTAACCAACCTAATGTATATGTGTACACCCATCTATGGACGGTTGAGTGGTTCGACCAAACTCTTATGACCCTCACCTTTCAGGAAGGATTTGTCCATCAACACTTGGTTTTGCAGTTTGACTGGATGGAAGGGCAAGTGCTTATTCCTTCTGTAAACTCAGTCTGCTTTGGGTATAGATTTTATATAGATGACCCGTTGATTTTAAAAGCTTTTGAAACCCTATGGGAAATATCCCAAACCTCAGGGTTTACGCCAGAAATTTTTAAAAATCTATAAGGATCTCAGGGAGAAAACCTATGGTTTCACAGCAAATTAAAGACTATCTGGAAAGAAGTTCCTGGATAAGAAAGATGTTTGAAGAAGGAATAAAACTAAAGAAGACTCATGGAGAGGACCGGGTTTTAGACCTAACCTTAGGGAATCCAGACCTTCCCCCTCCACCTAGAGTAAAAGAAACTTTGCAAAAAATTATAGAAAATTATGAACCATCGTTTCATCGTTACATGCCTAATGCTGGATTTCCTTTTGTAAGAGAGGTAATGGCTAAAAAGGTGAGTATAGAACAAGGGGTCACGCTTACCTCCGAAGACATAATCATGACCTGTGGTGCAGCCGGTGCTTTAAATATCATCTTTAAAACCCTCCTTAACCCAGGAGAAGAGGTGATTTTTCCTTCTCCCTTTTTTGTAGAGTATCTTTTTTATACAGAAAACCATCAAGGAATACCTAAACCCGTGTCTACCAATCCGGATTTTTCTCTTAACCTTGAAGCTTTAGACCAAAATATTACTGAAAAGACCAAAATAGTCCTGATAAATTCACCTAACAATCCCACAGGACAAATCTATACCGAAGAAGAAATAAAAAGTCTTGCTAAACTTCTGTCAGAAAAAAGTAAAATCTTTGGACACCCTATATATTTAGTTTCTGACGAACCATACAGAAATTTAGTTTTTGATAATCATCAGGTACCCTCTATTTTTAAACACTATCCAAACAGTCTTATTGCCTATTCCTTTTCTAAAGAACTTTCCCTTGCAGGAGAAAGGATAGGGTTTGTAGCCGTGCATCCTGAAATACAACCCAAGAAACTTATCTTAGAGGGATTAATTCTTTGTAATAGAATTTTAGGGTTTGTAAATGCGCCGGCTTTAGCTCAAAGGTTGGCTGCAGAGTGTGCTTTTGCAAAAGTAGAAACTATTATCTATCAAAGAAGAAGAGACCTTATCTGTGAGATGCTCGAAGAGGCAGGGCTTGAGTTTGTTAAACCTAAGGGTGGACTTTTTATCTTCCCTAAAGTCCCGATGGATGATGTTACCTTTTGTCAAAAACTAAAAGAACACTTGATATTGGCTGTCCCAGGGCGTGGTTTTGGTGTATCAAACCATATAAGACTCTCTTTTTGCGTAGATGAAGAAACCCTAAAAAGGCATAAAAGCTCTTTTATCGAAGCAGTGAAAACTATCCTTAATCAAGCTTAACGGTTATGTTTAAGTTTCATGTTTTATACGAAAGCCAGATCACCCAAGCCAGAATTGGGATGTTAATAACCCACCGAGGGGTGGTAGAAACACCAGTCTTTATGCCGGTAGGTACCCAGGCTACCATCAAGGCTGTTCCTCCTGAAAAAATAGCCTCCTTAGGTTATAGAATAGTTTTAGCTAACACCTATCATCTTTACCTAAGACCTGGGGCTGAGGTTATCAAAAATTTGGGCGGACTTCATCGATTTATGAGTTGGCCAAGACTTATCCTCACTGATAGTGGAGGATTCCAGGTCTACAGTCTATCGCAGTTTAGAACGATAAAGGAGGAGGGAATTCTTTTTAAGTCTCACCTCGATGGGTCAGAACATTTTATAACCCCGGTTGAGGCTTTGGAAATTCAAACAAAGCTTGGTTCTGATATAGCGATGGTCCTTGACACATGTATTCCTTATCCGCTATCTTATGAAGAAACTAAAGCTCTTACTGAACTTACCCACCGATGGGCTTTAGAATCTTTTAAATATAGACAAAGACATAAAAACACCAAACAAGCCGTTTTTGGTATCATTCAAGGAGGTATGTTTGTAGACCTTAGACAAAAAAGTGCCTCTTTTATTACCTCTCTCGAGTTTGACGGCTATGCGATAGGAGGACTTTCTGTAGGAGAACCTTTAGAGTTAAGGAACGAAATGATCGAAGTTTCAGTCATTTTTATGCCTAAGGATAAACCAAGATATCTTATGGGAGTAGGAACTCCGGTGGATATTGCTGAGGCAGTAGCCAGAGGGGTTGATATGTTTGATTGTGTACTTCCAACCCGTAATGCCAGAAGAGGAAGTCTTTTTACCTCTCAAGGACCTTTATCGATAAAATCTTCCAGATTCAAAACCGACTCTGAACCGATAGACCCAAATTGCACCTGTTATACCTGCCGGAACTTTTCTAGGGGATATCTAAGACATCTCTTTCATACCAAAGAACTTTTGGTCTATCAACTATTAACTCTTCACAATCTATTTTATTATGCTAAACTTATAGAAAAAATAAAACAAAGTATCAAACAAGAAACCTTGCTGAACCTAATTCAAGAACTTAAAGAGTTATATTTAAAAAATACCCAGAAGGAGGCAGTTTTATGGACTTAAACTTAGTTTCTAATCTTTGGGCTATGGGTGCACCTCAAGGACAACCCCCTCAAGGAGGGTTGGTAGGTTTTATCATCTCCCTTCTACCTCTTATCATCATCTTTGTAATCTTCTATTTCCTTCTTATCAGACCTCAACAAAAAAGAATGAAAGAACATCAAAAATTTCTTTCTGAACTAAGACCAGGACAAAAAGTTTTTACCACCGGTGGTATTGTTGGAAAGATCGTAAAGATTGAAGGAGATATCGTCTGGTTAGAGGTAGACAAAGATACTAATATTCCTGTAGTAAAAGGCTATATCGCTGGTCCTATCAACTTTTAACTTTATAATACCTGATTTTTGCTAATCCATTCAGAAAGGGCCTTTAGTGCCCTTTCTACCATTAACTGATATTTTTGATTTTTGTGAACTTTTTTATCCAACTGAGGAAAAAGCCCCCAGTTAATGTTCATAGGTTGAAAATACTTTGGATTTGCTTCAACCAAATAGTGTACTAAAGCCCCGATAGCCGTTTCCTTAGGAGGAACTAATAAGGGCTTCCCCTTCATCAACCTTTCTGCATTAATTCCTGCTAAAAAACCCATGGCAGTAGATTCTACATACCCTTCAACACCTGTAAGTTGTCCTGCTAAAAAAACATTAGGACTTTTTTTAAGCTGAAGGGTAGAAGTTAAGACCAACGGGGCATTAACAAAGGTATTTCTATGAATAGAACCTAATCTTGCAAACTCTGCACGCTCAAGCCCTGGAATAAGCCGAAAAACCCTTTTTTGTTCCTCATATTTGAGCTTGGTTTGAAACCCTACCATGTTGTATAAAGTCTTTTCCCGATTTTCAGGCCTTAGTTGTACTACTGCATAAGGTTGTTTACCTGTTCTTGGATCTACCAATCCTACAGGTTTCATCGGACCATAAAGCAGGGTTTCTTTCCCCCTTTCAGCCATCACCTCTATAGGAAGGCATCCTTCAAAATACTTTGGGTCTTCAAAGGAATGCAAAGGAACCTTTTCTGCTTTTATCAAAGCCTCCCAAAATCTTTCGTATTCCTCTTTGGTAAGAGGACAGTTTACATACGATCCTTCCTCTTTTCCATAACGGTCTGCTACAAACACCTTATCCCAATCTATGGTTTCTGCATACACCACAGGAGATATGGCATCATAAAAATGTAAATAAGGTACCTCTATCAGGGTTGCCAAAGCTTTAGCCATAGCTTCACTGGTAAGAGGTCCTGTAGCTAAAATAACTATTCTATCCTTGGGAATCTCCGTTAACTCTTCTCTGATAATTTTTATGTTAGGATGAGAAGAAAGTTTTTGGGTTATATATTCAGAAAAAAGCTTTCTATCTACCGCTAAAGCTTTGCCTGAAGGAACTTCAGAAATTAAAGCTGACTCAAGTATCAAAGATTTTAAAAGCCTTAATTCTTCCTTTAAAAGTCCTACAGCCTTGGTAAGCTCTTTAGAACGAAGGGAGTTTGAACATACAAGTTCAGCTAATAAATCCGTTTTATGGGCTGGGGTAAGTTTAGTAGGGCGCATCTCAAACAGGACAACCTTAACCCCTCTAACCGCAAGCTGCCAGGCAGCCTCAGACCCAGCAAGTCCTCCCCCTACTACCCAAACTTCAGACATTTTTTAATGGTTAATAGTCTATCCCTTCTATAGGAATATAGGCTATTTTGGGAGTTATAAAAATCATAAGTTCGCTGTTAGACAACATTTTTTCTTTTCTTTTAAAAAATTCCCCTGCTCCTGGAATACTTCCAAGCCCAGGAACTTTATCTATGTTATCAGAAATATTATTTATTTTAACCCCTCCTATTACTAAAGTTTCTCCGTTATCAAGTAAAGCGGAAGTAGAAATGTTACTGGTATTAATAGTAGGTTCACCTGAAACTGTACGCCCCCAATCAGGCTCTGACTTCTCCATAACCACATCTACAAAAATTTTACCTTCTGGAGTAACGGAAGGAGTTACCAAAAGTTTTAACCCAGCATCTATAAAATTTACGGTTGCCTGGTTGATGTTAGCTGCATAACTCAAATAAGGAATTCTGTAACCCTGCTGTATTATAGCTTGTTCTTTGTCAAGGGTTAAAATTTGAGGTTTTGAAAGAACCCTTGCAATCCCTGATTCTTCAAGAGCAGAAAGAGTTACATCAAGCACAGCAGTGGTGTCACCAAAATAACCTAAAGCAACCCCTAAATTTGCTATGCTATTGGCAACTCCTAAATCAAAGATGGTTGTGTTAGGAATGTTAATACTTGGTGTTTTTGTAGTCATGGTATCATTTGTGGTAATAGAATGACCTGGAGCAATACCCCAAATACTATGTTCCGTTCTTTTCCAAGCAGCTCCTCCCCACTTAATACCCAATTTATGTGCATATTCATCTCTCATTTCTACTATTCTTGCCTCTATCATTATCTGAGGCCTTGGTTTATCTATAGCTTTAATGATCGCCTCAATCTCATCTAAAATTTTGGGAGTTGCCTTAACTATAATGGTGTTGGTTAGAGGTTCAAAGGTTATTTTGTTGGGATCCTTAAGTAACTCTTGAAGCTTCTCTGTAAGACGATGGCTCTTTAGAAGGTCTATGACCTTACTTGCTCTTAAATACTTAAGTGTAAAAATTCTGGTAATAAGCAGGTTTTTTTCTTCCTGAACCTTTTGCAAGGCATCAAAAATATCTCTTTGAGCCTCAATTTCCGCTTTAATACCCTCTTTACCCTGAGCTACTGCCTTTAGATAATCTTTATAATGTTCTGCATATTTTTTAACCTCATCTAACGTAGCAATCACAATCAAATTTTCGGTTTTCAACTTGGCTAAACCAAAGTTAGAGATTATGGCATCTAATAATAGATCCCATGGAACATTTTGGGCTTTAAGGGTAACTGTACCAGTGACCTTATCACTTACTAAAATATTAATACCCCCTACCTCTGAAAGAAGCCTTAAAACGGCATGTAGGTCTGCCCCTTGAAAATCAACCGTTATAGGAATCCCTTTATATTTAAGGTCAGAAAGCGGAAGACTCACCCTTCTTTCATTTAAAAGAATCTCGTACGGTTGGGTACTTATCTTATTTTCTAAAATATCTCTTAATTCCTTTAAAGTTTTTTCCTCTAAGGTTTCTACTTTTTTATCTTTAATAACCACGTTGACCGGTTTTAAAGGTTTTTCCCATAAAAATTCCACCAGAATTTTATTTTCTAAATCTTTTACCTGGACGTTAAACTTTTTGGTTAAGGTTAAACTTAATCTAATCCCATTCTTTTCTAAAGAAACATCAACTTCTTTAATCAAATCTTTGGGTAAATTTTTTACCCAGTTTGATTTTAAAGGAACCACGTTTTGTAAAAATAGAGTTAATTTAGTCTCTTCAACATTTAAGGTATATTGGGGTTTTCCGTCAAACTCAAAAATCAAAGTATCAACCGGTTGTTTCAAGTAAAAAACCTCTCTTAGATTGGTCTTAGCCTTTACCTCACCCCTTCCCAAACTTAAAATAAACGTAAAAGCTAAAATAAATATAAACATGTTAAAAATAAATATCCTTATCTTCATAACTCACTCCTTGACTAAACTTAAAACCCTTTGTACCTTTTTACGATTGCCATAAAGGTCGGTAATCTCTTCTTCTACCAAAATCTGATTCTTTTCTATCTTTAAGATCCTGTAATTTCCTATCTTACTTCCTGGTTTAACCAGATAACCCATCTTCCCTTCGTCCTGAATAAGAGCCAGCTTTTTTCCTTGTTTATCAACTATACCTACTAAACGGATAGAAAGGACATTTTCATGACTTATGGTTTTACCTACTACAGGGGCAACAAAAGGATTTTTAACCTCTTTAGAGTTTATTATATAAGGTTCTTTAGCAAGCTCAACCTTCCAGGTTTCGAGCTCCTTATCGATTATATCGATTAAATTTGCATTTACACCTATTTTGGGAGAAATAGGTTCCTCTTTCTTTTTATCACACCCTATTAATAAACAAATCAACACTAAACTTACCAACCAAACTTTAATTTTCATTTCTTTTCCTTATTCTCTTTAGTTTTTAAAGGTTTACCTGTATATTGAAAAGTACTTAAATTTAATCCAAGGGTAAGCTTCTTATCTTTAACCTTAAACTCAAGTTCATTTATTACCACTAAACGAGGAAGCTTTTGAATCTCGTTTAGAAAATTTATCATGTTGCTAAAATCTCCTACGAGTTCAACAGTAATAGGAATGATTTTATAGTAATCTTTTAGCTCTTCCTTCTCTGGTTTAAACAAGGCTAAATCTAAATTGTTTTTTTTAGCAAGCTCTGCTATCTTTTTCAGGATAACAGGTATCTCCTTTTCATCAGGAAAGATAGTCTTTACCACTTCCAAAAATTCTTTTCTTGCTGCCATTTGTTTGTTAAGAAAATCAAGTTTGTTAACAACCTGAGAATATTTAGCTATTTCTAAATCTAACTTTTTAACATCTTCTTTTAAAACATTTATAGTCTCTTTACTGGGCTGATAATAAAACTGATAAAATAACGCAAGGGGACCTATCACTAAAACAATCAAAAGAAGTATTTTTGTTCTTTTAGGGGTAACTTCATCCCAAGCTTTAAGTCTTTCGATCAAAGCCTTCATCAAAAAATAACCTCAGCCTGGAATTCTACCAGCTTATCTTGTTTTTTAACCTGGGCAATGTTTACCTGTCTTACTATATCCTTTTTTTCCTCTAAGGTTTTTAAATATTCACCTACTTCTTTCATATCAGTACTTATACCTTCTATCTTGGTTTGCTTAGAGCCTATCTTTAATAAACTAAAATAAACCTGATTTTTACCAAGATTACTAAGAACAACATCTAATCTTTTTAAAACCTTTTCTCTATCCTTTTTAAGAGATAAAATGGTTTCTATTCTTGTTTTAACCTCTTCGTTTTCCTTTTCAAGTTGTTCCACCTTTTGAGCTACTGTCTTATATTCTTTAAGCTTAGTTTCTTTAGTCGTTTTCTCTTTAATCAAGTCTTTTTTCTGTTTTTCTATAGAAATAATACCACTTGCCATAACAGATA
>LDZS01002353.1_pt1 | contig 89965 bp, 89 predicted proteins | sample 615471 | NCBI WGS metagenome assembly LDZS01 (sample SAMN03408295, study PRJNA278302) | terrestrial metagenome | isolation source: oil reservoir sample K3 | place: USA: Alaska, North Slope, Kuparuk formation | collected 2013
CGATCGTCTCGGTAGGATGGACGCGGTTAACCAGGATAGGCGGGCCGAAAGTAATCCGGATTACATAGGGTGCCTTTCTAGTGGACTTTGCCCCGGCACTGATCTTGAAAAAAGCCCCGCCGGAGGCTCCTCACGCTAAACACGTACCTTTTAGCGAACTAGCCGCTCAAGGTAAGTCCGTCTTCGCAGTTTCCGATTTTGAGAAGCCTGGGGATTGACCGAGCCCAAGCAAAAACCTGACTTCGGCAACTCAGCTGGGCCGATCAGATCACCAAGCAAAAATCCCACGCTGCAGGATCTTAACCACAGAGACCAACGAGCTCACGAAGTTTTTGTTAGTCTTGGAAGAATGGATCTACAGAAGCCGGTGGCTGGAGCCGCGCCTCTCCCGGGCCGTGGAGGTCCATCCAGTTGTGGTGATAATTGGGCCCCGCCAGGTGGGGAAATCCACGTCGCTCCGTCATATGCTGGGGGGAAAGGCTCAATAGGAACCCCACCTCGGGTGAGGATCTACCGGGCGGCTTGGTAGTTCGGGGGATTCCGCGCTGAATGTCAAGAATCGGGATTTGCCCTCGGATGCGGTGCGTGATCGCAAGACTTGAACCAACCTTGCCGAATCATCTCTTCTCCGATAATCCCCTCAACCACCGCGCTATATGCTCGGTGAAGTCCCCTAGCGCCTTCATCCGCAGATACAACCTCGTATAGACGCGCCTGTGGTCTATTTCCCAGTACACATTTACAAGCAAGTTTCGAAGCCGCGCCATATCCATCATCTGCTGGGCTATCTCCGCGGGCAAGACCCCTGCCTCCTGCAGGATCCGGAAGACATCAGCGTAATCCTGTGGCGCCCGCAGTCCCAAGCGGGCGATGATGTGGTTGCCGATGTTGATCGCGCTTTCGATCGCCGTCTGGAGCCTCCTCTCCACTATGCTCTGTAGATCCTGGGAGTTCAAGTACGTCTCGATGGGCACCTGGGCTTTCCCCCGCAATACCAAAAGATCTTGACTGATCAACCGCAGGAACTCCGTAACGCGTTCTCTGTCCACGATCCGATCGCTCATCTTGAATACCTCCAGAAACTGGGCGTTCCCGGAAGCCCTGAGCCAACGGACATCCGGGGCTTTACGATAAACACCCTCCGCCAGGCAAGACACAGCCCGATCGTTCCGGCAAAAAAGAAGCACCCCTTCGGCCAGTACACGCCAGCTTAAGAACGCCGGAGCCAGGTACACATTGACGAGGGAGATCTCGTCGGTTCCTAAAGTGGAGGAGACCACACGATAAAGACGGTCCTCAAAACGCTCCAGGGCTTCCGGCGCCAGGGCTTGATTCGGAAGGTAAGCCAGATCCACATCGCTTATGGACGTAGCCTCGCCCCGAGCAAAGGAACCGAAGAGCCACAGGGCCGAAAGCCCTTTCACCTGGGCAGCCCGTTCCGGCAGCCTCTTCAGGCGTTCTGAGATATCCTCGGGCAACAACTTCAACTTGCTAACCATCTCGTTGTTCTTATTTTAGCAAGAAGAGGCAATAAAAAAATGGCTTTGAAGATGGAGTGTCCGCGGTGAGGACTTGAGGGTCTCACGGTTTACGGGCCAAGCTGGCCGCGAGAAAAGTGCGGGGTCTACCATTGCGGCTGTGAGCTCGGCCTAGAGGGGCACCAGGCCTGAGCTGATCTTGCGCTTCGGGAGCGACCCACAGCTCCTCAGGCAGGGGCAAATTCACCCCCCGCTTCGTCATCTTCACCCCTCCTTGAGGCGGTATCATGCATCAGCAAAGGGTGGCATCCTCCCCGTGAGCCTTCCGCTCGGGGTACAATGGACTTCGATGCCGAGCTATAAGGAGATCAGGGAGAGGCTCACGCCGCTTTTTGACCGGCGGGGGGAGGTGATCGCCGCTTACCTTTTTGGCTCTGCCGCAGGTGGCCACCTCCACACCGAAAGCGATGTCGACATCGCCCTTTTGGTTGATCAGGAGGGGTACGAAAAGCTCGATCGTGCCGAACCATATGGGTACAAGGCGGGGATGATCGCGGAACTAGTCCGGACGCTGGAGACGGACAAGGTGGACCTGGTGCTCCTCCACCAGGCCCCGCCCCTCCTCGCCAATGAGGTGATAAGCAAAGGAAAACTTCTCTTTTCTCGGGACGAGAAGGCCAGGCACGAGTTCGAGGTCTCGGCCAAGCTTCGGTACCTGGACACCAAACCCCTGCGGGAGATCAAACGCCGTTACCTCTATGAGAGGACGAAAAGGGGGGAGTTCAGCAAGGTGAAGGGAGCATGGTGAACCGCGAGGTCGTGGAAAAGCACCTGGAGGACCTGGCCACCAGGGTGGCCAGGTTGCGACGTTTTCTCAAGCGAGAGGGGTCAAGTCTTTACTTTTGATGTCGGTAATGGTATATTGGGCCCATGGCAAGGCCGCTCAGGGTGGAGTTCCCGGGGGCAATTTATCACATCACCTCCCGGGGAAACGCAGGCCAGGCTATCTTCCTAGACGACAAGGATCGCCTCTCCTTTCTAGACCTCTTGGCCGAGGTGGTAAAGCGCTACCGTTTCCTCTGCTACTCCTACTGCCTTATGAAAAACCACTACCATCTCCTCATCGAGACCCAAGAAGGGAACCTCTCCCAAGGGATGCGCCAGCTGAACGGCGTCTATACCCAGGCCTTCAACCGCCGCCACAAGCGCTCCGGACATCTCTTACAGGGGAGATACAAGGCCATCCTGATGGAGAAGGATGCTTACCTCCTCGAAGTGGCCCGCTACATCGTCCTGAACCCGGTGCGGGCGGGGCTGGTGAAACATCCCGGTAAATGGAGGTGGTCGAGCTACCGGGCTACCGCGGGGCTTGGGGATGCCCCGCCGTTCCTTGCGGTAGACTGGCTGCTTGCCCAGTTTGCCCGCGAGCGTACCAGGGCACAGAACGCATACCGCAGGTTCGTGGCCCAAGGGAAGGGAGTGGAGCTTTGGGATAAGCTCAAGGGCGGCGTGATCCTTGGGGACGAGGCGTTCGTTGCCAAGGTGAAACCGCTCCTTGAGGAAAAACGGGACATCCCCGAGATCCCAAGGCGGGAGAAGCTTGCAGACAGATTGCCCTTGGAGGAGCTCTTCACCGGTGTGAAGACCAAAGATGAAAGGGATGACAAGATCTGCCAAGCGGTGCTGGAATATGGGTATCGACTGGCGGAGGTGGGCGAGTACCTTGGGCTTCATTATTCCACCATAAGCCGCATCGTGGGCCGCCGAAATTCAAAAGTAAAGACCTGACCCCTTGGTATTGAATTTTTCCTCCAGGGCGCGTTCCACGCACCTGGGCACGAACTTGGAAACGTCCCCCCCGTAACGCTTCACCTCTTTCACAATGGAGGAGGACAGGAAGGAAAAGCGCCCGGCCGTCATGAAGAACACCGTCTCGATATCGGAGTCCAGGTCCCTGTTGGTAAGCGCCATCTGAAACTCGTAGTCGAAATCCGAGGTGGCCCTAAGGCCCCGCACGATGGCCACCACCCCCAGCCGCTTGGCACACTCGATCAAAAGGCCCGAATAGGTGATCACCGGTACATCCCCGATCCCCTCCTCCTGCAAGGCCTGCTCCACCAGCCCCCGCCGCTCCTCAGGCGAAAAAAGGGCCTCCTTGCGAGGGTTCTCCACCACCGCGATGGTGAGCTTGTCAAACACCTTCCTCGCCCGGCGGACGATGTCCAAATGCCCATAGGTGATGGGATCAAAACTCCCCGGGTAAAGCGCAGCCCTCACTCAGCTCACCTCCAGCTGGGGCCTCGCCAGCCGTTCCAGCCGGTCCGCCGCCGGGCCCACCAGTGCCAGCGCCGCAAGCTCCGGCTTAAGGAACCGGGCTGCCAGCCCCTGTACCTCCTCCGGGGTGACGGAGAGGAGCTTCCTCTCCACCTCAGGGATGGGGGTGATCTCGCGCCCCAGGGCGGCGTTCGTCCCCAGGCGAAACATCCTGCCGCTTGGATCCTCAAGGCCAAGCAGGAAACCGGCCCGCAACCGGGCCACCGCCCGGCTTACCTCCTCCCGGCTGGGCGGGACGCAGGCCAAGCCCCGCACTTCCTGCCAGATCAGCTCCAACACCTCGGGTAGCCGCCTCTCTTCTGCAGCCGCGTAGATCATCAGCACCCCGGCATCGGTGTAATAGGCGGTGCTGGAGGCCACGGTGTATACCAGCCCCCGCTCCTCCCGCACCCGCTGGAAGAGCCGCGAGCTCACCCCACCCCCCAGGATGGTGGAGAGCACCTCAAGGCCATAACGCTCCTCAGCCCCGGCCCTGACCGTGGGGAAGCCGACGGCCAGGTGCACCTGTTGGATCGGGCGCTCCCCCACCATCAGGCCCCCCTGCGGCACAGGGGGCACCCGTCGGGGGAACTCCCCATCCGCCCCGGCCAGCCAAACCCGCTCCGCCTCCTTAAGGAGCCTCCCCAACTCGAACCTCCCGCTTGCCGCCAGGATCATACGGACGGGACGATAGTGCTGCCGGAAAAAGCCCCTCACCTCGTCGGCGCCCAGAGAGGAGATCGTCTCGGAAGTCCCCAAAACGGGACGCCCCAGGGGGTGTCCGTCCGCCCATAGCCGCTCAAAAAGGAGACGGAGGGCTACATCCTGGGGGTCGTCCTCCGCCTCCCGGATCTCCTCCAGGATCACCGTCCGTTCCCGCTCCAGGTCCTCGGGGGCAAGCCGGGGCTGGGTGAGGATCTCGCCCAATATCTCCAGGGCACAGGCCAGCCCCTCTTCCAGCACGGTGGTGTAAAAGAAGGTGCTCTCCTTTCCGGTGGCACCGTTGAGGTTCCCCCCCAAAAGGTCGATGGCCTGAGCGATCTCAAGGGCACTGCGACGCACCGTGCCCTTGAAGGCCATGTGCTCCATGAGATGGGCCAACCCCTCCTTGCCAGGGGGGTCGTCCCGGCTGCCCGCCTGCACCCACACCCCTACGGCCACGGAACGAACCCGGTCCAGGGGCTCGGCGAGCACATACAGGCCAGAGGGGAGCCTGTGGGCGTAGAGCCCGGGATAAAGCTCCTCCATCAGGTGGAGCCTTCGATGCGGACCGGGCCCTTGGGGAGGACGCGCTTCAGCTTGTACCGGCCCTGTTCGTCGATCTCCACGATCTCCACCAGCATCTTGTCGCCTCGCTTCACGACCCTGCGAGGGTCGGCTCGCTCCCCCAGGCGGGTCTTATGCACCAGGCCCCGCACCCCCGGGGCGATCTCCACGAACACCCCGTAGTCCACCACGTTGGTCACCTTGCCGGGCAGGATGTCCCCCACCTTCAGGGTGGGCCGCTCCCGCACCAGCTTGAGGCGCGGCCGGCCGGAGTCGTCGGTGCCGATCACCTCCACGGTGACCTCATCTCCCACCTTGACCACGTCCTCCACCTTCTCCACATAGCCGTCGGCCAGGTTGGAGATGTGGATGAGGCCGTCCACGCCGGGCTTAAGCTCCACGAAGGCCCCGAAGGGGGCGATCCTAACCACCTTGCAGCGGAGGACTTGGCCCACCTCGATCTCCTCGGTGAGCTCCTCCACCATCTTGCGGGCCCGGGCCACCGCCTCGGCGGAATCCCCGGCGATCTTAATCGACCCATCGTCCTGGATGTCGATCTGGGTCTCGGTGTCCTCCTGGATCTTGCGGATGGTGCGGCCGCCAGGACCGATGACCAAACCGATCTTCTCAGGGCTTATGTGGATGACATCCAGGGTGGGGGCGTAAGGGGAGAGGTGCGGCCTGGGGGCGGGCAGGACCTCCTCCATCAGGTCCAGGATCCGCAGGCGGGCTTCCCTGGCCTGGGCCAATGCCTCCCGCATGAGCTGCGCGGAGATGCCCCCGGTCTTCACGTCCAGTTGGAAGGCGGTGATCCCCTCTCTCGTCCCGGCCACCTTGAAGTCCATGTCCCCGAAGTGGTCCTCCAGCCCCAAGATATCGGTCAGGATCACGTACCTTCCGGTGGCCTCATCGGTGACCAGCCCCATGGCCACCCCAGCCACGGGACGCTTGATGGGCACCCCCGCATCCATCAAGGCCAAGGCCCCCGAGCAAACCGAGGCCATGGAAGAAGACCCGTTGGACTCAAGGATCTCGGAGACCACCCTGATGATGTAGGGGAACTCCTCCTCGGGCGGGATCACGGCCTGCAGGGCCCCCTCCGCGAGGTGTCCATGTCCGATCTCCCGCCGAGAGGGGGGGCCCATCCGCCCCGCCTCCCCCACCGAGAAGGGGGGGAAGTTGTAATGGAGCATGAACCGCTTCAGCCCTTCCTCCATCATCAGATCCACGATCTGGGCGTCGCGCCGGGTGGCCCCCAGGGTGCAGGTCCCCAGGGACTGCGTCTCCCCCCGGGTGAACAGGGCCGAACCGTGCACCCGGGGCAGGATCCCCACCTGGATGGTGATGGGCCGCAGCTCATCGGGCCTGCGGCCGTCCATGCGCTCCCCCCGCTCCAGGATGGACCGGCGGGCGAACTCCCGGTACACCTCCTCGAAGGCTGACCTCGCCAGGGAGAGGATGCGCTCCCTTTCCCCTTCCGGGAAGCGCTCGGCCACCTGCTGGGCGGCCTCGGCGGCCATGGCCTCCGCCAGCCGCTCCCGCGCCTTCTTCCCCGGCGCCGCCTTCAGCTCCGGGAGCCTATCCCACACCAGCTCCTTCACCTGCCCGTAAACCTCCTCTTCCTCCCCGGAAGGGGGGGCAGGCTGGCGCTTTTCCACCTGGTGCCGGGCGGCGAACCGCTCCTGAAGCTCGATGAGCTTGCGGATCTCATCATGGGCAGCCCCGATGGCCTCGATGACCTTCTCCTCGGGCACCTCCCGCATGTGCCCCTCCACCATGGTGACGCTGGACTTGGTCCCGGCCACGGTAATATCGAGGTCCCCTTGGTCGAGTACCGCATCGGGGGGGTTGACCACCACCTCCCCATCCTGTAGCCCCACCTTCACCCCGGCGATGGGCCCCTGAAACGGGGCCGGGGAGATCATCAGGGCCGCCGAGGCCCCCACCATGGCCGCTATCCCGGGAGGACAGTCCCTCTCGGCCGAAAGCACGGTGGCCACGATGTGCACCTCCTCCCGGTACCCCTTCGGGAAAAGCGGCCGGATGGGCCGGTCGATCAGCCGGGCCGCGAGGATGGCGGCATCGGAGGGCTTCCCCTCCCGCTTGAAAAAACCACCGGGGATCTTCCCTCCCGCATAGAACTTCTCTTCAAAATCAACCCTTAATGGGAAGTACCCGATGTCCTGCTCCAGGGGGCTGGTGACCACCGTCACCAGCACCTTGGTATCGCCCCAGGTTACCAAAACGGCGCCATCGGCCTGCCTGGCCAGGACGCCGCTTTCCAGCCTGAACTTCTTCCCTGCTACCTCAGTTTCCTCTACGTGCATTCCTCATACACCTCGGATGCCGAGCTCTTGAACGAGCCGGTTGTACGCTTGTGGGTCCTCCCGCTTCAGGTATCGAAGGAGCCGGCGGCGCTGTCCCACAAGCAGGTACAGCCCCCGCCGGGAGTGGAAATCCTTTTTGTGCTCCTTCAGATGATCGGTGAGCCGCGCGATGCGCTCTGTGAGGAGCGCGATCTGCACCTCGGGGGAGCCGGTGTCCCCCTGATGTCGGGCGAATTTCTCAATGATCCGCTGCTTTTCCTCCCTGGTAAGCGCCATGTTCCCACCTCCGATCGCCCATCCCCGAGCGGGCGCTCGCCCGGGAAGGGTTCTAGCGGAACCGACGAGCCAGCTCCCGGCACTTGGCCTTCACCGCCTCCTCATCCAGGGTAAGGAGCTCTCCATCCAGGAGGAGGGGCCTTCCGTCGACGAACACCCCCACCACATCGGACGCATGAGCGGCATACACCAAGTCCGAAATCGGACTATGACCAGGACAGAGGTGCGCCCCCTTCAGGGACACCAACACCCCGTCGGCCCGTCGGCCTTCCTCGATTGTACCCCATTCCTTCCCCTGGCCAAGGGCCTGGGCCCCCCTCCAGGTGGCCACCGCCAGGGCCTGGGGGGCGGGCAGGGCCTCTGGGTCGCCGGCCTTCAGCTTGGCGAAAAGCGCCGCCAGCCTCATCTCCTCCATCATGTCCAGGTCCCCGGCCGAACCGGCCCCGTCCGTCCCCAGGGCCACGTTCACCCCCAAGGAGAGGAGCTCCGCCACCGGGGCGATCCCGCAGGCCAGCTTGGCGTTTGAACTGGGGCAGTGAACCGCGCTGGCGGAATGGGCTGCCAGGATCTCCATGTCCTTCTCCGAGAGGTGGACGCAGTGGGCGGCGATCACCGGGACGGCGAACACCCCCAGCTCCTCCAGCCACAGGGCCGGGGTTTTCCCGTGCTCGGCCACGAACCGGTCCACCTCCTCCTTGGTCTCAGCAAGATGGGTGTGGATGGGGACCCGGAGCTCCTTGGCCAGGGCAGCGGCCTCCTTCCACACCTCGGGGCCACAGGTGTAAGGGGCGTGTGGGGAGAGGGCGGCCCGGATGCGCCCCTCCGCCCGGCCATCCCACCCTCGAACGAACCCCTCTGCCCTCTTCAGCTCCGATTCGGCTTGGGCCGGGGTGGGGGCGATGATCCCATAGGAAAGCAGGGCCCTGAGGCCGGCCTCCTCCACCGCCGCCGCCACTTCCTCCATGAAGAAGTACATGTCGGCAAAAGCGGTGGTGCCCGAGCGGATCATCTCCCCCAGCCCAAGGAGCGAGAACCAGTAAACGTCCTGGGCGGTGAGCTCTTTCTCCGCCGGCCAGATCCGGTCCTCAAGCCAGCTCATGAGGGGAAGGTCGTCGGCAAACCCCCGGAAAAGGGTCATGGCGAGGTGGGTGTGGGCGTTGACCAAGCCCGGGATGAGGAGCTTCCCTTCCCCGTCTATCACCCGGTCGAAGCCTCCCTCTATCCCCCCTCCCTCCACCACCGCGGCGTACCGCCGTCCCTCGATGGCCACGTCCGCCTTGGGGATGACCCCCTCCTCCGGCCTGCGGATCACTGCTGCCCCGCGGATCAGGATGCGCATGCCTTCAGTATACGCCCTTTTTTCCTTTTTTGGCCAGCCGGGGCTAGTTATCATCTTGCCGTGCCTGAGGGAAGATGGGCCGAGGACCTTGCCAGCGAGTACCTGCGCGGGCTGGGCTATCTGATCGTGGCACGCAACTGGCGCTGGCGCGGGGGGGAGGTGGACATCGTGGCCAAGGACGGGGCCACCCTGGTGTTCGTGGAGGTGAAGGGGAGGAGGCAAAAGGAATACGGGGCCCCGGAGGAGGCCGTTGACCTGAGGAAGCGCAGGCACCTGTGGCGGGCCGCCCTGGCCTTCCTGGGAGAGAAGGCGGACCGGGTGCCGGTGAGGTTCGACGTGCTGGCCGTGGGCCCGGAGGGGATCAGGCACATCAAGCACGCCTTCGGCAGGGAAGATGTTCGCCAGGGTGGTTAGCGGAACCCCCTTCGGGGTGGAGGCACGCCTTGTGGAGGTTCAGTGCGATGTGGGGCCGGGGCTGCCCGGCTTTTCCATCGTGGGGCTGCCGGAAAAGGAGGTATCCGAGGCAAGGGAACGGGTACGGTCCGCCATCCGCAACCTGGGGCTCCCCTTCCCCGGGACCCGCATCACGGCCAACCTGGCCCCGGCAGACCTAAAGAAGGAGGGGGCCGGGCTGGATCTCGCCTTGGCGGTGGCCCTGCTTGTGGCCACAGGGGAGATCCCCGAGGAGCGTGTGGCCGGGCTTGCCTTCTACGGGGAGCTCTCCCTGGACGGGGGGCTACGCCCGGTGAAGGGGGCGTTGGCGGTGGCCCTGGCCGCTCGGGAGGAAGGGCTTTCCGGCATGGTGGTCCCTCGCCCCTGCGCCCCGGAGGCGGCCCTGGTTGAGGGTCTTTCCATCTACCCGGTCCGGGACCTGGGGGAGGCGGTGGCGTTCCTCAAGGGGGAGGCCGAAGTGGCCCCTGCCCCCCGCCGGATCCCGGAGGAGGAGGCCCCGGAGTGGCTGGACCTGCGGCTTGTGCGGGGGCAGGAGCACGCCCGCCGGGCGTTGGAGATCGCCGCTGCCGGGGGACACAACCTGCTCATGGTAGGCCCCCCTGGGGGCGGGAAGTCCCTCCTGGCCCGGTGCCTCCCGGGCATCCTCCCCCCGCTCTCCTTCGAGGAAGCACTGGAGGTAACCCGGATCTACTCGGTGGCCGGACTCCTCCCCCCAGGTCGGGCCCTGATGCGCTTCCGCCCCTTCCGCGCCCCCCACCACACCATCTCTTACGCCGGGATGGTGGGCGGGGGACACGGGGTCCCCACCCCAGGGGAGATCACCCTGGCCCACCATGGGGTGCTCTTTTTGGACGAGCTCCCGGAGTTCGACCGGAAGGTGCTCGAGGCCTTAAGACAACCCCTGGAGGACCGCAAGATCTCCGTGGTGCGGGCCGGGGTGGCGGTCACCTTCCCCGCCTCCTTCATGCTGGTGGGGGCCATGAACCCCTGCCCATGTGGCCATCTGGGGGATCCCTTGCGCCCCTGCCGGTGCCGCCCCCACGAGATAAGCCAGTACAGAAAACGCATCTCGGGCCCCTTCCTGGACCGGATCGACCTGTTTGTGGAGCTGCCGCGCCTGACCAAAGAGGAGCTTTTGGGGGACGGCTCGGGGGAGCCCTCCGAGACGGTTAGGAACAGGGTGACCCAGGCCCGGGAGATACAGAAGGAAAGGTTCCAGGGCAAGGCTCGCACCAACGCGGAGCTTGGGCCCCAGGAGGTGGAACGGGCCTGCAGGCTGAAGCCGGAAGCCAAGCGCCTCCTCGTCCGGGCCATCGATCACTTCGCCCTCACGGCCCGGGGCTACGTGCGCGTGCTCAAGGTAGCCCGTACCATTGCCGACCTGGCCGCTTCTGATATCATCGAGCCGGAGCACTTGGCAGAGGCCCTGCAGTACAGAGCATTCGAGGAGGGGGAATCGTGAAGAAGAACGTTTTGGCCGCAGCGATATCGTTTCTTATCTGCTCTTTGGCAGTTGCCCAGCAACCATTTGTGGTGGAGGGGATAGAGATCGTCGGCAACACGAACGTCCCCACCCAGGAGATCCTCAAGGCGGTGGGCTTTAAAACCGGCGACACCGCCGACGCCAGCCAGGTCAAGGCTGCCGCCCAGGCCATAGAGGCCTTGGGCTACTTCGCCAAGGTCACCCCGGAGCTCTCCGTGGAGGAAGGAAAGGTCGTGGTCCGGTTCAAGGTGGTGGAGTACCCCAAGATCGAACGGATCACCCTGCTTGGGGTAGAAGGGGGGACGGAAGGGGGGACCCTGTGGGCCGTGCTCAGGGAATGGCTTTCCACCCCCAGGGTGTCAGAAAGCCGGATCCGCTCCATCCTTAAGGAGCATGACATAAGCCCGGGCCAGGTGCTTAACCGCATTCGCCTTCAAGAGGCTTTAAAGGAGGTGCTTGAGGAGTACAGGAAGAAGGATCTTGCCACCGTCCAGATAGGCCAGGTCATCCCGGGGGAGGAGCTGGTCATAGAGATCCAGGAGCTCCCGGTTTTGGGGCACCGCTTCAGCGGGCTTTCCACCGTGCCCGAGGAGGCCGCGGCGGGGCTCGTCAGCGTCCCCCCTGGGAAGGTGGGGCGCTACTCCCAGATCCAGGCCTCCCTTCGGCGCCTGGCAAACTCCGTTTACTTCTCCTCCGCCAACGTGGTGCCCGAACTCGAGGGGAAGGGGGTGTGGCTGAGGTGGGAGCTCACCGAGCGGGTGCTCCTCCCCCAGCCCCAGCCCCTGGCCGGGATAGAACTCGTGGGGGCCGAGGCCATCCCCCCAGAGAGGCTCTCCCCCCATCTTGGCCCCCTCCCCCAGGGCACGGCCACCAACTACGACGCCCTCAAGGCCCTCTCTGGGGTGTACGACTACTACCGGAGGGAAGGTTATTTCATGGTGGACTTTCTCCCTGCAGGGCTGGAAGCCGGGGTCCTGAAGGTGAAGGTGCTGGAGGGGAAGATCGACGAGATAAGGATAGAAGGGGAGCACACCACCCAAGAACGGGTGATCCGCCGGGTGATGGCCCTCTCGGAGGGGGAGTTCCTCACCGAGGCCCGTTTTGCCGCTGCTAGGCAGCATCTCATGGCCCTGGGCTACTTCAGCGATGTGGCCTTGACCCCACGCTGGGAGGGGGAGCGGCTCCTGCTTTCCGTTAAGGTCACAGAACTCAAAAAGCTCGGCCAGGTCGGGGGTTCCATGGCCTTCTCCCCAAACGAAGGCTTGGTGGGCAACCTCCAGTACTCCCAGAAGAACATCCTGGGAACTGGGCAGGACCTCACCCTCACCTTCTCCAAGGGGCTTACCGGGACCGCCTCCACCACCTGGACGGTTGGCTATCAGGGGCATGCCTTCCCGGTCTATGATCTTGTGGCCCTCGATCTTTATCGCGAAGCCGAGCCGCAGGACGACACCACCAAGGTCACCTTCGGGGGGAACCTCAGCCTTGCCTATCCCATCGCCCCGTACCTGGACCTCAGCCTGGGCCTGATAAGCGAGCAGGCCAAGCTCCTGCCGGAGGGGGTGTCCTTTGAGCCGCGCAATGCCCTGCGGGTGGGGCTCCTTTTCGATTCCCGGGACAGCCCCTTCTTCCCGCGCACCGGAAGCGCAGGCTCCCTCGTCCTGGAGAAGGCGGGGACGTTCGCCCCCGGGGTGGAGTACCTCTCCCTTGATGCGGAGCTGGCGCGCTTTGTCCCGGTGGACCTCGGGGACGTGAGGGCGGCCTTCGCCGCCCGGGCCGTGGTCAAGCTGGGCTGGGACCTCCCCCAGGATTACCAGTTCGAGCTGGGAGGGGTTTCCTCGGTCCGGGGGGCGCAGACCTCCTACACGGACCACCTGGCCCTCCTCAACAGCGAGCTCAGGTTCGAGCTGGCGGAGGGTTTTTCCCTGTCGCTGTTCTGGGACCTGGGGACAGACTTTGGGGAAAAGCTCAAGAGCTCGGCGGGGATAGAGCTCTCCGCCTATATAGCGGGGATGTTCCTGCGGATCGACATGGCCTGGCCCAGCGACCGAGCCTGGAGTTGGGTGCCCGTTTTCGAGTTCGACATGTCCCCCATGTTTTGAGTTATGATGAGCCCTAACTAGCAGGGAAAAGGAGGCAGGATAGCATGAAAGGGAGCACGCTAGCGTTGGTGATGGTTGGGGCCCTGGCCCTGGGGTTCGGCGGGGGGATCGTAGGAGGGCTCCTCTTCTCCGGTGGGGAGGACACCTCCGCCCTGCAGGCCCGCATCGACGACCTGGAGTCGGAGGTCTCGTCCCTCGAAGACCAGCTCGCCGCCTTCCCCCAGGAGGGGCCGGGGCTCAAGGTGGCCTACGTGGATGCCGAGAGCCTGTTCGTCAACGTCTTCTTGCCCCAGGTGGAGGCCCAGCGCCAGGCCATGTCCCAAAAGCAGAACGAGATCAGCAGCCTGCAGGCCAAGTTCCTGCAAGGGGAGCTTGGCCAAGAGGAGTACCAGCAGCAGGCGGCCAAGCTCCGGGTGGAACTCCTCCAGGCCCAGCTCAACGTGGACCTCACCATGCTCGACAAGATGATCGCCTCCCCCGGCTTTGTAAATTTCCGCAGCGACCTGGAGCGGATCCGGGAGCAGGCGCGCCCGCTTATGGACGAGGTGGAAAAGCTCCTTCAGACGGCCCAGCTTGGGATCGTGGACATGGAGGGGTTCTCGGCCCAGTACTCCCAGCTCTCCTCCGCCTTCCAGCAGCTGGACCAGCTCCTCACCCAAGCGGCCGCGGCCAAGATCGTGGAGCTCGCCCAGCAGGTGGGGAAGGAACAGGGCTATGATCTGGTGCTCCGCAAGAAGGACGTTTTGATCTACCGGGATGAGTCAAAGGTGGCGGACATCTCCGGGGAGGTGGAGAAGCGGCTGTGGGGGCTTTTCTGAGGCCGGATTCGGATTTTGAAGGGCTCAAGCAGCTCCTTCCACTTGGGTACCCGTATCTCCTTGTCGATCGGGTGCTTCAGCGGAGCGAGGGGGAGGTGGTGGCCATGAAATGCGTGACGGCGAACGAGCCGTACTTTCAGGGCCACTTTCGCCCCCCTTACCCCTCCCTTATGCCCGGGACGATGATCCTGGAGGGGATGGCCCAGACGGCGGGCCTTCTCCTCCCGGAGGGGGGGCTGGCCGTGCTTGCTGGGGTGGAACGGGCCAGGTTCCACCGGCCGGTGGTCCCGGGCGACCGGCTCACCTACCGGGCCAGGGCCCTCAGGCGGAGGTTGGGCCTGCTCAAGGCGGAGGTCCGGGCCCAGGTGGAAGGAGAACCGGTCGCGGAGGCCACTATCCTCCTCATGGAGCTTGAGGATGTGGGAAAGGCTGATTGAGTCGGTACCCAACGTCTCCGAGGGCCGAAACAAGGAGGCGATTGCGGCCATCGCGGAGGCCATCCGCCAGGTGGACCGGGCAAGGCTCCTTGATGTGGACCCCGACCCTGACCACAACCGGACCGTCTACACCCTGGTGGGGGAGCCGGAGGGGGTGCTCGCGGCCATCCTGGCCATGTTCGAGGTGGCGATCTCCCGCATCGACCTGCGGACCCATCGGGGCCAGCACCCCCGCATGGGGGCGGTGGACGTGGTGCCCCTGATCCCGGTGCAGGGGGTGACGATGGAGGACTGTGTGGAGCTATCCCGCCGCCTCGGCGCCGAAATCTGGAACAGGTTCCGAGTGCCTGTCTACCTGTATGAGGAGTCGGCCACCCGCCCGGAACGGAGGGACCTGGCGCAGATCCGAAAAGGGGAGTTCGAGGGCTTTCCGGAGAAGATAAAAGATCCTGAGTGGGCACCGGACTTCGGGGAGCCCGAGGTCCATCCCACCGCCGGGGTGACGGCGGTGGGGGCGCGGGAGTTCCTCATCGCCTTCAACGTGAACCTGGGGACCTCAGACCTCAAGGTCGCCAAGGCCATCGCCCGGGCGGTGCGCGGCTCATCCGGGGGCCTGCGCTACGTCAAGGCCTTGGGCTTTGAGCTTGGGGGGCGGGGGATTGTCCAGGTGTCCATGAACCTGACCAACTACAAGAAGACCCCCATCCCCCGGGTGCTGGAGCTGGTGCGCCGGGAGGCTGCCCGGTACGGGGTCCCGGTGGTAGGGACCGAGATCGTGGGCATGGTCCCCCAGGCCGCCCTGGACCAGGTGGTGGAGTACTACCTTTCGCTCGAGCGGTTCTCCCCAGAGATGGTGCTGGAACGGAGGATCCAGGCCGTCCTGGGAAGCTAAATCCCTTGCCAAGATGGGGTTTGCCGTTTAGTAAGGTAACGATCCTGGGCCTGGGGAGGACCGGCCGGGCCCTTATCTCATGCCTATCCCGCTTTGGGCTCTCCTTGTTCCTCTCCGAGGCCCGCCGGCTTTCCTCTGAGGAACGGGCCTTCCTGGAAGAGCACGGGGTGGCTTGGGAGGAGGGGGGGCACACCGAACGGATCCTCTCTGCGGAGCTCATCGTCCCCAGCCCCGGGGTCACTCCATACCTTCCGGTCCTGCAAGAGGCCCTGAGCCGCAAGATCCCGATTTGGTCGGAGATCGAGCTTTCCTTCCGGGTGGCAAGGCCCTCCATTGTCATAGCTGTCACCGGCACCAACGGCAAATCCACCGTCTGCCAGCTCATCGGGGCGATCCTGAGGGCGGCCGGCGAGGAGCCCGTGGTGGCCGGGAACATCGGCCGGCCGGCCATCTCCACGGTGGACGAGGCACGCGGGCGTCCCTGGGTGCTGGAGGTGAGCTCCTATCAGCTTGAGTGGACGGAAAACTTCCGGCCCCAGGTGGCGGTGTGGCTCAATTTCGCCCCTGATCACCTGGATCACCACGGGACGCTGGCCCATTACTTTGCCGCCAAGGCGAGGGTGCTAGCCCGGCAGGGGGAAGGGGACGTGGCCATCCTGCCGGCCGAGCTCATCTCCCGGCTCTCCCCTCGGGGACGGGTGGTGGACTACCCCCAAGCGGTGCTCCCCCCGGGCTGGGGGGAGGGGGAGCCAAGTCACCTCCTTTTCGACCTCAAGGCAGCATGGTGTGCCGCCCAGGCGGCGCTCCCCGAGCTCACCCGGGCTCCGCCCCGTTACGAGGAGGTTGCACCTGCCCTCCACCAACCGCACCGCCTGGAGCTGGTGGGGGAGTTTCTTGGGATACCGTTCATCAACGACTCCAAGGCCACCAACCCCCACGCCACGGCGGCCGCCCTCAAGGCCATCCCCGGCCCGATCGTTCTCATACTGGGGGGGCGGCACAAGGGGGTGGGCTATGAGGGGCTGTGGGGGCCCCTGAAGGAAAAGGTGAGGTTCTGCATACTGATCGGCGAATCCAAAGAGTTCTTCTCCGGGCTCCTTGGCCGCTTGGGGATACCCTGTGAGCCGGCGAGGGACCCCCTGGACGCCCTGAGGCGGGCCTATGCCCGGGCTCGGCCCGGCGACACGGTGCTGCTATCCCCGGCCTGCGCCAGCTTCGACCAGTTCAGGGATTACTCCCATCGGGGGGAGGAGTTCCGAGCGGCGTTCGGGCAGCTGTCCCGGGCTTGAACCTTAACTGTCCGCCCCTTTAAGGACAGCACTCACCGTCGGCGTATACCCATAGACCTCCTTCCCGCCCCGCGGGTCCTTCCTGAGAGGGGACATACGCCCCAAACTCTTCCTCCGGAGGTGGCCGTGGGAAGCCTGGAAGCACGTATCCTCGTCGCGGTGGCCTTTCTGCTTTTCGTTGGCCTCCTTTTCGTTTACTCGGCCAGCTTCCCGTTGGCCCAACGGCTTTACGGGGACCCTTTCGCTTTCCTGATCCGGCAGCTTTTGGGGGCCGGGCTGGGGCTGCTTTCCCTCCTCATCTTCTGGCGGGTCGACTACCACCTGTGGCAGCGCATAGACGATCTGCTTTTGCTTGGAGCCTTCTTGGCTTCCGTGCTCACCCTGCTTCCCGGGGTCTCCCAGGGGCAGCGCTGGCTTCAGCTGGGACCGTTAAGCTTTCAGCCCACCGAGTTCGGCAAGTTGGCCCTGGTGCTGTATGTGGCCAGCTCCCTAGTCCGACGAGGGGAGAGGATCGGTTCCTTTAAGGAGGGGGTTTTTCCCTATCTTGCTGTTTTCGGTGCATTTGGGGTTGTGTTTGCCCTGCAGCCGGATTTCGGGATGTTCGTGTTGTACGGGGCCCTTTTGACGTTCCTGCTTTACGCTGGGGGGGTTCCCTGGCGGCTGCTTTTCGGCACCGCTTTGGCGGTGCTCCCGGTGGGGGGGCTCATGCTCCTTGCCGCCCCCTACCGGTTGGGCAGGCTGCTTGCCTTCTTCAACCCGGTTGCCTATCGGGAGACCTACGGCTATCAGGTGTACCAGTCCCTGATGGCCATTGGGGCTGGGGGGGTATGGGGGAGGGGGTTGGGGGCCTCCCGGGCCAAGCTCTTCTATCTCCCGGCCGCGCACAACGACTTCGCCTTCGCTGTGGTGGCGGAGGAAACCGGGTTCGTTGGGGCCTTAATACTCATCGGGCTCCTGGCCTGTCTGGTGGTACTGGGGTTTCGGGCGGCGGCCCGGGCCCCCGACCGCCTCGGCGCCCTGTATGCCCTGGGGAGCTCCTTCATCCTTGGCTTCCAGACCCTCCTCAACCTGGGGGTTGTGGTGGGCGTTGTGCCGGTCACCGGGCTTACCCTCCCGTTTGTGAGCTACGGGGGCTCCTCTCTGGCGGTCACGCTGGCCCTCACAGGGCTCCTCCTCGGGGTAGCACGGCAAACCCAGCCCGAGTCCGGCCTCTCCCCCATCCGGGAGGTGGCCGGATGAGGGTGTTGGTGGCCGCCGGGGGCTCGGGGGGGCACGTTTACCCGGCCTTGGCCGTCCTGGAGGAGCTGCGGGGGATGGGGAAGCTCTCCAAAGCGGTATGGGTGGGCACCGAAAGGGGTATAGAGAGGGACATCCTCCAGGGCTACCCCTGGATCGAGTTCCACGCCCTCCCCTGCCGGGGGTTCCCGAGGGGGGAACCCTGGGGCTGGCCCGCCTCCCTGTGGTGGAACCTCGCTTCCCTGGTCAAAGCCGTGCGGGTGCTCCGGCAGGTGTGCCCGGACGTGGTCCTGGGCATGGGGGGCTATCCGGCCTTTGCCCCGGTGGTGGCGGCAGCCCTGCTTGGGGTCCCCACAGCCATCCACGAGCAGAACGCCCACATGGGGCTGGCCAACCGCCTGCTCTCCCTTCTGGCCGACAAGGTGCTCCTTTCCTTCCCGGACACCAGGGGGGTGCCGGTTAAGAAGGCCGTGGTGACGGGAAACCCGGTGCGGAGGGAGTTCCTTGGCCCCGGGCCTGGGGGCCAGGCCGGGGAGCTTTTGGTCCTGGGGGGATCGCAGGGCTCGCGGACCCTGGTGGAGGCCACCCTGCGCGCCGCCCCCACCTTGGCCCGGCTGAAGGGGCTCAGGGTGAGGGTCCAGGTGGGCAGGGCCGCCGATCCCCGGTGGGTCAAAGAGAGGCTTCAAGAGGCCGGCTTAAGCGGCGTGCAGGTGGAAAGGTACCTGGACCGGATGCCGGAGGCCCTGTCCCGGGCCAGGCTGGTGGTAGCCCGGGCGGGGGCCACCACCCTGGCGGAGCTGGCGGCCATGGGGCGGCCGGCCGTGCTCATCCCCTGGACCGGGGCCGCCGGGGGTCATCAGGCCGAAAACGCCCAAGCCCTGGCCCGAGAGGGGGGTTGTATGGTGATAGCGGAAAGGGAGCTTTCCCGGATCGATTTGGGGGCCTTGATCTACAAGCTGTGGCTCGACGAGGAGGGGCTCCGGCGGATGGCGCAGGCCAGCCGGCGGGCCGCCCAGCCCCGGGCCGCGGAGAAGGTGGCCCACCAGCTCTTGGCGCTGGCCAAGGAGGGGTCGTGAGGGAACTGCCCGGCCAGGTCCACCTGATCGGCGTAGGGGGGGAGGGGATGGCCGCCCTGGCCCAGCTCCTCCTGGAAGCGGGGTTCGAGCTGTCAGGCACGGACATAAGGCCCTCCCCCAGGCTGGCCATGCTCAGAGCCCAGGGGGGCTACGTCCAGGTGGGGCACCACCAGGACCACCTGCTTGAGAGGACCAAGCTCGTTATCCACTCCTCCGCGATCCCCCCCGACAACCCGGAGCTGGTGGCGGCAAAAAGGCGGGGGCTTCCGGTGCTCCCCCGGCTGGGGGCGATCAAGGCCCTGCTCCAAGGCCGGCCTGTAGTGGCCATCGCCGGGACCCACGGGAAGACCACCACCACCACCTGGGTGGCCCACATGGTGCACCGACTCACCGGACAAGGGGGGCACTACATCGGGGCAGAGGTCCCGGGCTTCCCCTCCGCCCGGCTGGGGAAGGGCCCGTTCGTCCTGGAGGTGGACGAATCGGACGGCCTTTTCACCCACCTTCCCGCCGACATCGCGGTGATCACCAACGTGGATTGCGACCACCTCAACACCTACGGCGACTTCCGGAGCCTTCACCGGGCATTCTCCCACTTCGCCCGACGGGCGGGGAAGGTGGCCCTGTGCCTAGACGATCCGGGGGCCGCCTCCCTGCTGCCTCAGCGCCCCGACGCCCTCACCTACGGGCTGGGGGGACAGGCCTTGCTCAGGGCCCAAGGGATCACCTTTCGGCGGAGCAGCTCCACCTTCGAGGTCTGGCTGGGCAAAAGGCGGGTTGAGACCGTCAGCCTCCCAGCCCCGGGGGCGCACAATGTGGGCAACGCCCTGGCGGCCCTGGCAGCCGGGATCCTCCTAGGGCTTCCCCCGCGGGAGCTGTGCCGCGCCCTAGGCGGAGTCCCCCGGCCGAGGCGCCGCCTGGAGGTGCTGGAAGAAAACGGATACTTGGTGGTGGACGACTACGCGCACCATCCCAGGGAGCTGGCCTGTGGCCTTGCCGCCCTGCGGGGCGGTTGGCCGGATCGGCGCATCGTGGCCATCTTCCAGCCCCACCGTTTCTCCCGCACTGCCCGGCTGGCACGGGCATTCGGCCAGGTGTTGGCCCGGGCGGAGCAGGCGGTGGTGACCGAGATCTACCCCGCCTGTGAGCCCCCCTTGCCGGGGGTCAGCGGGGCCTGGGTGGCGGAGGCCGCCCGGGCAGCAAAGGGCAAGGTGAGCTTCAGCCCCACCCTGCCTGAGGCGATGGAAAACGCGGCCTCTGTGATAAGGCCCGGGGACGTGGTGGCCTGTTTCGGGGCCGGGGACATATGGAAGTTGGCAAGGGAAATGGCCAACGGGCTCTCCTCCGGGGCCTAGAGGACCTGCCCGGCACCCTCCACCCCAGCGTGCCGCTTGCCCCCCACACCACCTTCCGCATCGGGGGGCCAGCCTGGGTGCTCTTTCAACCCCATGACCTTGGGGCCCTGACCGAGGCGGTGGCCCGGGCAGATGCCCTGGGGGTCCCATGGCGGATCCTGGGTGGGGGCTCCAACGTGCTCTTTTCCGACCGGGGGTTCCCCGGGCTGGTGATCTCCACCGGCCGGCTGGCCTCCTGCTCCCGGGAAGAGGGGCTTCTGGTGGCCGAAGCCGGCTTCCCATTGGCCAGGCTTGTGGGGTCGGGCTTCTCCTTCCTGGCCGGGATCCCCGGGACGGTGGGGGGAGGGGTGGTGATGAACGCCGGGACCAGGTTCGGACAGCTGGGGGACCAGGTGGAATGGGTGGAGGTGCTCCTGCCGGATGGGGAGGTGGTGCGATGGGGGAGGCAGGAGTGTGGTTTTTCCTACCGGGATTCCCGACTTCACCGGCTCGGGCTGCCCGTGCTGCGGGCGGCCCTCCGGCCAAAGACAGGCCCACCGCCTGCGGAGGTCCTGGCCCACCGCCGGGCCACCCAGCCCCTGGACCAACCATCGGCCGGATGCGTGTTCCGTAACCCCCCCCAGGCCCCCGCCGGCTGGCTCATCGATCGGGCAGGGCTCAAAGGGGCCCGCCAGGGGGATGCCATGGTCTCCCCCCGCCACGCCAACTTCATCGTGAACACAGGCCGAGCCCGGGCCAGCGACGTCCTAACCCTGGTTGACCGGGTACGGCAGCAGGTGCTAAAAAGGTTCGGGGTGTGGTTGCAACTGGAACTGGACGTGGTCACCACTTGACCCGCTTGCTGCGAGCCCTGGCCCTGGGCCTGGCCACCGTACTGGTAGCAGTGGCCACCCTCCGCTGGGGGGGATGGTGGCGGGTAACAGAAGTAAGGGTCCTAGGGGCTCACCATCTTCCCTCCGAATCCTTGACCGAGTTGACTCAGATTGTTTCAAGTGCTAATATACTCCGGCTAGATTTAAGGGGGATTCGGGACCGATTCGCAGCACACCCCTGGGTCAAGGACGTGAGTGTTCGCTGTCATCCGTTGTCCCGAAGGGTTGAGATATACATCGACGAAAGGGAGCCGGTGGGACGAGTAGAGCTTGAGGGGGGAGAAGCGGTCTGGGTGGACGCCGAGGGGGTGGTGTTGGGCCCAGCTGAGGATGCCCTGTTGGTGGGGGTCCGGGGGACGGGGGGACGGGTCTCCCAAAAGGTGGCCGAGGCAGCTCAAGCCCTTGAGGGGTCCGGGTTCAAGGCGGCTTCGTTCCGATTCGACGGATCGGATCCGGGGTGTGTGATTGCCCAGTTGCCGGGGGGGGCGATTGCGCGCTGCGGCCCAATTGGCAAGCTACCCCACGTCCTCGTTATCCTAACCAAGCTATGGGAGCAACATCAGGCAGGGCTGATCGACCTGTCAGCCTACTCGGAGGTGGACCTCCGATGGGAAGGCCAGATCATTCTGAAGCCACGGTGAAGGTGGTGGTTCGATGAGGCGGGAGCGGCTGGTGGTGGGGCTGGATGTGGGGACCACTAAGGTGTGTTGTCTCGTCGCCAATGTGGTGGACGGGATAATCGAGATCATTGGCATGGGCATGTCCCCCTCCCGGGGGTTGGAAAAGGGCGTGGTGGTGGACATCGGCCGTACCATCCAATCCATAAGAAAGGCGGTGGAAGAGGCCGAGAACATGGCCGATGTCCGGGTGGACGACGTATATGTGGGGATAGCTGGAAAGCACATCCGTTCCATAAACAACTCCGCCACGGTATCCATCACCCGGCCCGATCGCATAATCACCAAGGATGACGTCCGGCGGGTGGTGGAGGCCGCCCGGACCATCCCCCTTCCCCCGGACGTGGAGATGATCCACGTGATCCCGCGGCAATACATAGTGGATGGCCAAGAGGGGATCACCGATCCGGTGGGGATGACCGGGACACGTCTGGAGGTGGACGTCCACCTCGTCATGGGCTCGGTGACTGCGGTACACAACCTGGTGCGGTGTGTGGAGTCCCTGGGGATCCACATCGCCCAGATCGTGCTGGAGCCCTTGGCCTCGTCCCTGGCCGTGCTTTCCTCGGCGGAGAAGGAGCTGGGGGTGGTGCTCCTGGACGTGGGTGGGGGCACGACCGACATCTCCGTCTTCCGCGGGGGGGACATCTGGTTTTCCAAGGTCATCCCCATTGCCGGGGAGCACATCACCAACGACATCACCGTGGGCCTGCAGACCCCCATCGAGGAGGCGGAGAGGATCAAGAAGGAGTACGGCACCTGCCTTGTGGACTCGGTGGCGGACGAGGAGAAGATAGAGGTGGCCACCATCGGGGGGGACGGGACAAAGAGCGTTTCCCGCAAGAAGCTGGCCAAGATCATCGAGCCGCGGGTGGAGGAGATCCTGGACCTGGCCATGCAGGAGGTGGAGGACGCCGGTTACCGGGATCTGATCCCGGCCGGGATGGTAATCACCGGGGGCACCTCGCTCCTGGAGGGGATAACGGAGTTCGCCCAACAGAGGTATGGGATCCCGGTGCGGCGGGGGAGGATCCCCCAGGGGATCCACGGGCTGCGGGACATCGTGGAATCCCCCATCTATGCCACCGCCATCGGGCTTCTTAAGTATGCGGTGGAGGGGAGGGACTTCGCCCGGGCCCGGGTCGGCTCCCGGCCCCGGAGCGGGGGCATGCTCTCCCGGCTTTTGGGCTGGTTCAGGAAGTTCCTGCGGGGGTGAGGGGGTATGAACGGCGAGAGCCCGGCTCGGCTGATGGTGGTGGGGGTGGGCGGCGGCGGGGGGAACGCCGTGGACCGGATGATGCGCGCTGGGCTCCAGGGGGTGGAACTGGTGGCGGTGAACACCGACGCCCAAGTCCTGGCCATCGTGAAGGCACATCAGCACCTGCAGATCGGGCGCAAGCTCACCGGGGGCCTGGGGGCCGGCGGGGACCCGGAGATCGGCAGGCTCGCCGCCGAGGAGTCGCGGGAGGAGATCGCCGACCTGCTTTCGGGGCTTGACATGGTGTTCGTCACCGCCGGGATGGGCGGGGGGACGGGGACCGGGGCGGCCCCGGTGATCGCCGAGGTGGCAAAGGAACTGGGTATCCTAACGGTGGCCATCGTCACCCGGCCCTTCTCCTTCGAGGGCCTGGCCAGGGCCCAACGGGCGGAGGTGGGCATCCAAAACCTGGCCCAGAACGTGGATGCCATAGTCACCATCTCCAACGACAAGCTCCTCAAGGTGGCCCCCCCTGACATGCCCCTCACCCGGGCCTTCGAACTGGTGGACGAGGTGCTCCGCCAGGGGGTACAGGGGATAACCGACCTCATCACCGTCCCAGGGCTCATAAACCTGGACTTCGCGGACGTGGAGTCGGTGCTGCGGGGGGCGGGCACCGCCATGATGGGGATCGGAGAGGCCGAGGGGGAGAACAAAACCCGGGAGGCGGCCCGCCGGGCCATCTCCTCACCCCTCCTCGACGCCACGGTCAAGGGCGCCAAGAAGGCCATCCTCAACATCACGGGCGGGGAAGATCTCACCTTGGAGGAGGTCACCGAGGCGGCAAGCGTCATCCACGAGGCCCTCTCGGACAAGGCCGACCTCATCTTCGGGGCCACCATCCGCGAGGGGATGCAAAGGGCACGGGTCACCGTGATCGCCACCGGCTTCCCACCCACCTCCGGGGGCGAGGTGGCCGAGTCGGAGGAAGAGGCGATCCTGGAGCGGATCGAGCGCGAGGGGATCTTGGGGGACGATTACGATATCCCTACATTCCTCCGCAAATCCCGCAGGACGGAGCTCCCCTAGCGCCAGTACTTGCAGGTGATGGGCCACCTGCGGCCCATGCCAAAGGCCTTCGGAGAGACCTTGATCACCAGGGGTAGCTGCCTGCGCTTGTATTCGGAGCTGGCAAGCCGAAGGAGGGCCTTTTGGGTCAGCTCCTGGCCGAAGCGGGAGGCGAGCTCGCTCCACGAGGCGTTTTCCACTATCAGGGCGGACAGGAGGGGGTCCAGCTCCCGGTAGGGGGGGAGGTCCTGATCGTCGCGCTGGTTCTCCCTGAGCTCCGCCGAAGGGGGCCGAGAGAGTATCCCTTTTGGGATCAGCTCCCTTTTGGCCCGCTGGTTTATGTAGGTTGCCAGCTGGTAGACCTCCGTCTTCAAGAGGTCCCCGATGGGGGCCAGCGCCCCCACCGTGTCCCCGTACAGGGTGTTGTAGCCCATGGCCACCTCGGACTTGTTCCCCGGGCAGAGCACCACATGTCCGGTGGCGTTGGACAGGGTCATGAGGAGGAGCCCTCTGATCCGGGCCTGGAGGTTTTCCGCCACCAGCCCCGCCACGGCCGCGTGGGGGGAGATCGCCTCGGCCAGGGCCTGGTAAGCCCCCTCGATGGGGATCTCCAAGAGGCGGATCCCCAGGGCCGCGGCCAGGGCCTGGGCCCCCTCCCTCGACTCCGGGGAGGTGTAAGGGCCCGGGAGGAAGGCCCCCAGGACCCGTTCCCTCCCCAGGGCCTGGCAGGCCAGGGCCGCCGTGACCGCCGAGTCCACACCCCCGGAGATCCCGATCAACGCACCCTTCAGCCCGTTTTTCTCCACATAGTCCCGGATCCCGGTGGTGAGGGCACGGAAGATGTGGGCTATCCCGTCCCCCTGTGGGGGGGGGACGGGGGGGCCGGCCAGGTCAACCACGTAAACCCCCTCCTCAAAGGAGGGGGCGGAAAGCAAAAACGCCCCGTCTGGCCGCACGGCAAATGAACCACCGTCGAAAACCAGCTCATCCTGCCCCCCTGTCAGGTTGACATAGACCAAGGGTGCACCGGCCAGGGCCGCCCACCTTTTGCCCAGCTCATGGCGCAGGGCGGGCTTTCCCCGAAAGTACGGCGACGCGGAGACGTTGATGAGGAGGTCCACCCCGGCAGCCGCCTGGGCGGCCAACACCCCGCCTTCCCGCCAAAGGTCCTCACACACTGAAAGCCCGAGCCGTAACCCCCGCCATTCCAGGACCTTCACCTGCTCTCCGGGGGTGAAGTAGCGCTCCTCCTCAAACACGTCGAAGGAGGGGAGCCTGTGTTTGGCCTGATACCCCACCACCCCGCCGTCGGCTAACAGGAAGGCCGCGTTGTAAAGCACCATATCCCCGCCAAAGGCGGCCGCCGAGGGGTCAACCCGGGCCTCCCCCCGCCCCCCCACCACCACATGCCCCAGCACCACCCCGACCCCCTGCGCGGCCGCTACCACCTGGGAGAACTCCCGCTCGGCGGCCTCCAGAAACCCCCGCCGATGCAAAAGGTCACGGGGGGGATACCCAAGCAGCACCAGCTCGGGGAAAACCACCAGCTCCGCCCCCTCCCGCTTGGCCCGCCGGATGGCAGAAACGATCTTTTCCCTGTTCCCCGAAAGATCCCCTACGGTTGCGTTAAGCTGACCAATCCCAATCAGCACTTTTATCCCAGCCGGGAAGTATACCCCAGGGGTGCAGACCGTCTAGCCTAAGGGGTAAGTTTTGCTTAGAATTCAGGGGAGTCATGGATGATGTAAGCTTTGATGTATGGGGCGTTTTGCGTTGGGTGCTTGTCGTGCTGGTGGCCGGGTTCATCGGGCAATTTGGCCGTCATGCCGCCCAGAGGCTCCTGGAGAGGAGGACGGCCGGCCGCCCGGCCGAGCCCGATGGGAAACTCGTAAAAAAGCGGCTGAAGGCCCGGCTCAAGGCGGAGAAGAAACGGGCCAAGGCCGAGGAAAAGCGTTCGAAAGGCCAGCCTGGATAGGGTTAAGCCCCTGAAAAAGGCTCCCTTCCGCCCGGGCTGGGAGGTGAGGCGTGCGGCGGGATGGGTGGGCACACGGGCGGAAGGGAGAAGGCTGGATATTTTAGCCCATAGAGGCGGGGTTGTCGAGGCAAGGCCGGCTAATAGGCCCGGGAGAACAGGGCCAGCTCCTGGGCGGGCCTGCCGCACCGCACGCACCTTTCCCCCCCGGACAGGGGCTCCGCCTCCAGGGGGAGGCAGCGGTTGGTGGCCTTGGTCTCCTCCTGGATGGCCTTCTCGCAGCCGGCGTCCCCGCACCAGGGGGCCAGGGCGAACCCGTCCTCGACCGCCGCCACGAACTCCTCCCAGCCCTCGGGGCGGTGGGTGTGCTCCTCCCGGAAGCGCAGCGCCCGCTTGAAGAGGCTTTCTTGGATATCCTCTAGCGCCCGGCTCACCCCCTCGAGGAGCCCCTCCACCGGCAGGGTCCACTTTCCCGCCTGGCCGGGGACGTCCCGGCGGGCCAACATCGCCTCCTCCCCCGCCACCTCCCTCGGCCCAACCTCGATGCGCAGGGGCACCCCCCTGAGCTCCCACTCGTTGAACTTCCAACCGGCGGTGTACTCGTCCCGGTCGTCCACCCGGAGCCGAACCCGGCCTTGCAGGAGGCCGGCCACCCGGTGGGCGAAGTCGAGCACCGCAGCCCGCTCCCCCTCCTCCTTGTAGATGGGCACGATCACCACCTGGATGGGGGCGAGCCTGGGCGGCAGGATCAACCCCTGGTCGTCCCCATGCACCATCACCACCGCCCCCACCAGGCGGGTGCTCACCCCCCAGGAGGTGGTCCAGCAGTACTGAAGCCGGTTGTTTCGGTCCAGGTAGCGGATGCCAAAGGCCCGGGAGAAGTTCTGGCCCAGGTTATGGGAGGTCCCCATCTGCAAGGCCTTTCTATCCCCCATCATCGCCTCGATGGTATAGCTGTGCACCGCCCCTGGGAACTTCTCCGACTCGCTCTTCCTCCCCTTTATCACCGGGATGGCCGCCTCCTTTTCGGCGAAGTCGGCGTAAACATCAAGCATCCTGCGTGCCTCCTCCTCGGCCTCCTCGGCGGTGGCATGGGCGGTATGCCCCTCCTGCCACAGGAACTCGGTGGTGCGCAAAAACAGCCTGGGCCGCAGCTCCCACCGCACCACGTTCGCCCACTGGTTGATAAGCAAGGGGAGGTCTCGATACGATTTAATCCATTTGGCGTAAAGGTGGCCGATGATCGTCTCGGAGGTGGGCCTGACCACCAATGGTTCCTCCAGGCGTTCCCCGCCCCCGTGGGTTACCACGGCCAGCTGGGGGGAGAAGCCCTCGATGTGTTCCGACTCCTTTTCGATGAAGGAGTAGGGGATGAACAGCGGGAAGTAGGCGTTTTGGTGGCCGGTCTCCTTGAACCGGCGGTCCAGGGCGGCCTGTATGTTCTCCCACAGGGCATAGCCGTAGGGGCGGATCACCATACAGCCCCGCACCGGGGTGTAGTCGGCGAGCTCCGCCCGCCGGACGATCTCGTTGTACCACTGGGCGAAATCCTGGCTGCGTGGGGTAATCGCCTCTGCCATGGTCTTGCCTCCTTTTCCCGCTGTTTGGTCCCAATGTTAGTCCAGATGGGGCTTGGGGGCCAGGGCATCCTCAGGCTGGGAGGAAAGCCACTGGCAGAACTCGTTCAGTCGGGCCGCCGCGGCCCGGAGCAGGCGCTCGCCCTTCTCCCGGGTGGCGCCCCTGGGATCCCCGGTGGCGCCGCTTCGGGAGAAGTCCAGGGTGTCGAGGCCCAGGCTCACCCCATGGACCATCCTGCCCCACTTTGGCGCCCCCTCCCCGACGGCCTCGGCATAGCCCCCCTGATCCACAAGCCCCCCCTCCACGGCCAGCACCACCGAGGTCTCCACCTCCCCGGCGTGGGAACCCTCGTCCTCCGTCATCTCGGCGATCACCTCCGGGATAGCCCGCCACCACACGTACAGGTAGGCGTAGATCCCCTCCCTCCGCAGGACCCTGGCCGCCTCCTCCAGCGCCGGGGTGTTCCCCCCGTGGCCGTTTACGAACACCAACCGGCTTAGCCCGTGGCTGGCCAGGGCGCGCGCGATGCCCACAACGTAATCCCGCAGCACCCCCGGGGGCACCCATAGCGTCCCCCAGAACTGCCGGTGGTGCTCCGATACCCCCACCGGGACGGTGGGCAGAAGCAGCCACCCCCCGGCCCGGCTTGCCCGTCGGGCGATCTCCTGGGCAACCAGCCAATCGGTCCCCAGAGGGAGGTGAGGGCCATGCTGCTCCGTAGAGCCCACCGGAAGGAGCGCCACCTCGGCCTTGGGGATGGCTTCCTTTGCCTTCTTCCACGTCATCCTAGAAAGCTCCATAACCCCTCCTTAAAACCTCCACATCCTTGCCCCACCATACCGCCAACGCTAAGCTTTAGCCAGTTATCACAAGGGGGGAAACATGGCAAGAGGTTTGCTTGTAGGGAGCATCGCCATCCTGGGGCTCGGAGTACTTATCCTGGGGGCCGAGCGGGGACCGATCGAGATCCTGTCGGACTCCGATTTCACCCCTGAAAACGGGGTCATCGCCGGGGCCGGCACCCCAGCCGATCCCTACATCATAGCGGGCTGGGACATCCATGTCCCCGAAGGGAGCCCCTATGGGGTGCGGATAGAGAACACGACCGCCCCGTTCGTGCTGCGGGGGGTGAAGGTGTTGGGGGCCCAGTCCCCGGAGGGGGCCGGGATCTACCTGGCCCGGGTGGAAAACGGGGCCATCGAGGACTGCTTGGTCCAAGAAAGCCATAACGGCATCCTCCTCCTTTCCTCCCAGGGGATAGCCATCCGCGACACCTACCTCTTCGTCTCCGGGCTCGGCCTTCAGGTCCAGGGGACGGCCCCGGAGCATTACCGGCACCTGATAGAGCAAACTAACCTGGTGAACGGAAAACCCATCCACTACTACTGGGGCCTGGAGGGGCAGGTGCTCACGGGGATCGAGGCCGGGAGCTTCTTCCTGGCCGGCTCAAGGGAGGTGACGGTACAGGGGCTCCGGGTGGAAGAGGGGGATGGGGCAACAGTGGCCTTCTGCGAGGGGATCACCGCGGAGGGGGCGGACCTCTTCCAGAACCGCGGCCACGGCCTGTACGTCCTCTCCTCCCCCCAAACCCAGCTCTTGAACTGCAGGCGGGTGGCCAACAACGCCCTCTCCGGGGCCCTTTTGTGGCTCTCCCCCCGGAGCCGGGTGGAGGGTTCGGGGTTTTATGGAAACCAGGTGGGGCTTTACATAAACGCGTCCGACCGGGTGGTGGTGGAGGGGGCTGCCTTCGGAGGCAACGCCCTGGGGCTCCTGGTGGCCGGTGCCGCCCGGGAGGTGGAGATCAGGGACTCGCTGTTTTATCAGAACAAGACGGCGGTCCAGCTGGAGTCGGCCGTCGGGGCCCTGGTGGAGCGCTGCGCGGTTCAGGATGCCGACATCGGGGTGCAGGTGGACGCCCAGTCGACCTACAGCCGGGTGCAGGACTCCACCTTCATCCAGTGCGGCTACGGCCTTGACATCCTGGGCTCGCAGGGGACCTTCGAGCGCAACCTGATCGCCTACTCGAACATCGGGATCATCTTCGAGGAGGCCTATGGGGAGGCCCATCCCACCGGCAACTCCCTGAGGCACAACCTGATCTACCGCTCCCGGGACGGGCTCTATCTGGGCCATGAGACGAAGGACACCTGGCTCCAGGAGAACCTAATCTGGGGCTGCGACCGAGCGGCCCGGGACTTCGGGGAGAACAACTGGGCCCCGGCGGGGAGGGGCAACTGGTACTCCGGCTACCGCGGCCCCGATGCCGATGGCGATGGGATCGGGGATGAGCCGGTCCGGTTCGGCGGCGGGGGGGTGGACCCGGCCCCACTCACCTCCCGGGAATTCTATGCCCGGATCCCCGGGCTCCTGGGCACCCTCAAAAAGCGGGAGATAACTCTAGAGGACGGCGAGGGACATCGGGCGGATCTCCAGGTGCTGGTGGCTGACACCCCCCCGGCGAGGCTCCTGGGGTTCCAAGGGGTTCCCAGGGAGATCGCCCAGGGGCTTGTCATCCTGTTCGTCTGGGAGGAGGCGGGGAACTACGGGCTTTGGAACCGGGGGGTGACGGTGGACCTGGAGGTAACGTTCTTCTCCGAGGACGGTGCCTTCGCCGGGGACCTCTCCATGCCCGCCGGCTCCACCGACCGGTACGCCGCAAGGGGGCCGTTCCTCTACGCGCTGGAGACCCCGGCCGGCATGCTCTCGCAACTCGGGCTCACCCCGCCCATCTTCTTGACCCTCCCCTGATGGCCAAGGGCATCCGGGCCGTGTTCTTCGACCTGGACGGGACCCTTGTCCGCTACCAAGGGGTGGACTTCGAGTCCAGCTGGGGGGCACTGGGGGTGGCGGCCGGGCTGAAGGAGGAGTGGGACGCACTCCTTGCCAAGTACCTCGGGAGGCCGGAAGGCTATCCCGACTGGGTAAGCGAAAACGCCTCCCTGCTGCGCGGGGTCCCCCTGTCCCGGGTGGCCCCCAAGCTCCTTCCACCCCCTTACCCCCCAGGGGTCAGGGAGGCCATCCGAGCCCTTAAGGAAAAGGGGTTGATCCTCGGCATCGTCTCCTCCGGGGTGGGCTTGGTTGCCCAGTGGGTGAAGGAGGATCTTGGGCTGGACTTTTTCGTCGCCAATGAGCTTCTTGTGGAGGAGGGGCGCTTTACCGGCCAGGCGGTGATCAAGGTGGACCTGTGGAACAAGCTGGAGGTGACCGCCGGCCAGGCCGCCCGCTACGGCCTTGACCTCGGCCAGCTGGCCTTTGTGGGGGATCACATAAACGACGTGCCGGTGCTCGAGGCGGTGGGCTTGGGGATAGCCTACGCCCCTAAACACAGGGCGGTAAGGGAAAAAGCCAGGTTCGTGACCGAGGATTTCCGGGAGATCCCTGGGCTCATCGAGCGGGCGATTTGACGCCCGCGCCCCTCCCCGTCACAATGCACGCAAGGCATGAACTCCGAGAAAATGGGCGAGGGCCTGGCGCTGAAGTGGCGGCAACTCCTGGCCGGCATCCAAGATGGGATGCTGCGGGCCTGCCTTCCCACCTCGGCGGAGAAGGTGCACTTGGAGCGGGGGGTGCTGGTGGTGGAGGTGGACTCCACCTTCAAGAAGCGTTATGCGCAGAGGAAGCTGATCAAGCTCCAGGAGCTTGCCCGCAAGCTCTTCGGGGTGGACGAGGTTCGCATCACCGAGCTCCCCTTGATCGAGGAGATGGAGCGGGAGGAGGCCCCGGCGCCGGCGGCCAACATCCTGGTGATCGGGGTGGGGGACGGGGGGATCAACGCCCTGGAGAGGATGCGGGAGGCAGGGCTCGCCGGGGTGAGGCTGGTGGCCTGCGACACCGACAGCCAGGTTCTGTCCATCTCCCGGGCCCATGAAAGGCTCCAGCTGGGGCCGGAGGTGACCAAAGGGCGGGGGACCGGGGGGGATGTGGAGAAGGGCCGCCGGGCGGCGGAGGCAGCGGCCTGGGACATCGAGAAGCTGATCAGCGGGGCCCACCTGGTTTTCCTCACCTGCGGCCTGGGTGGGGGCACCGGCACCGGGGCCGCCCCGGTGATCGCCCGCCTCGCCCGCCAGGCAGGGGCCCTCACCGTGGGGGTGGCCACCCTGCCATTCGAGTTCGAAGGCCCGGTGCGGATGCAAAGGGCGGAGCTGGGGCTGGCAAAGCTCAGGGAAGAGGTGGACGTAATCATCGTCATCCAAAACCAGAGGCTTATCGAAAAAGCCCGTAGCATCCCAATAGCCAGGGCGTTTGAGCTGGCGGACGAGGTGCTACGCACCGGGGTCCAGGGGATCAGCGACCTCATCACCGTCCCCGGGATCGTGAACCTGGACTTCGCCGACGTGGCGGCGGTGCTCCGGGGGGCAGGGACCGCAATGATGGGGATCGGGGAGGGGCAGGGGGAGGGCCGGGCCGTCCAAGCGGCCAAGATGGCCGCCTCCAACCCCCTGTTCGAAGGCGAATCCCTAAGAGGTGCCCGCAAGGTGCTGCTCAACATCACGGGGGGGGATGACCTCACCCTGGCGGAGGTGACCCATATCGCCGAGGTGATAAGAAAACAAATCTCGGCGAACGCCGACCTCACCTTCGGCGCCGTGGTCAGGGAGGAGCTGACCGGCAGGGTCAAGGTGACGGTGATCGCGGCGGACTTCAAGGCCGTTGCCTTCGAGGAGGAGGGGGAAATCCCCCAAGGGCCCAGTCTCCCCAAGGCCCCGCGCCGGCGGACCAAGCTCGATGAAGATCAAGTGGACGTGCCCGCCTTCTTGCGTAAAAGAAGAGAGGAGTGAACCCGTGAGACCTCCTTGGTGGCCCTGGGGGGCTGCCTTTGGGCCCAGGAACCGGAGCTGGTCCAGCCCGAGGGGCTGGCGGCAAGCGGCGCTCTCTTCTTGTGGGACAGTCTATCCCTCGATCCCAAAGGGTCCATCACCCCTTTCCGGGGGGAGCTGGAGCTAGGGGACGGATGCGGCTGTGGTGGCTGATCATCTTTGCCCTGGGAGCCAGGGGGGCTGAGCTTCACTACGACCTTCTCCTAAAGGTGGAAGCCAACGGGTGGATTCAGGGCAGCGAGAGGGTGTCAGGGGTAGCGGAGGGGAATTGGCAAGAGGCGGTGTTCCGCCTTTACCCAGCAGCTTTGGGACAGGAGCTTCTCTTCCCGCTCCCGGGCCCGGGTTGGGATCAGGTGCATCCCACGGCGTTCGTGGTCCCCCTGGGGTGCGAAACAGGGCAGACCTTCTCGGTCTACATCGCCTTCCAGGGGCAGCTCCCTCCGCTTGAAAGGCAAGAGGGCTACGGGCTTTTTGCCAGGAGCGAGGCGGCGATGGTCCTCGCCCAGTGTTACCCCATGCTCGCCCCTTGGCAGGGGGGGTGGTTGGTGGAACCCATCTTCCCCTGGGGGGATGGGGTCGTAGCCGAGGTGGCAGACTACAGGGCGGAGGTATGGCTGCCGCCGGGCTGGAAGCTGGTGGCAAGCGGAGAGGAGTCTCCCATGGAGGCAGGGGGGTATCTGGTAGCCGGGGAAAATCTCCGGGAGCTGGGCATGGTGGCCTTGGATGGATATATAGAGTCCACGGAAACCGTGGCCGGGGTGCGGGTGCGGAGCTTCTGCCTCCCCGAGCATGCGGAGGCGGGGGAGGCCGCCCTCAAGATCACCTGTGAGGCCCTGGCACTTTACGTCGAGCTTTTCGGCCCCTACCCTTGGGAGGAGCTTGATGTAGTCCAGGTACCCCTTTCCGGGGCAGCGGGGGTGGAGTTCCCCGGTCTTGTGCTGGCCGGGCAGGATTACTACGCTCGCTACCCCGAGGATCCCCTCTTCTTCCCCATGATCTTCGCCCATGAAGTGGCCCATCAGTGGTGGTATGCCCAGGTGGGCAGCGACCAGGTGGCCGAGCCCTGGCTGGACGAGGCCCTGGCCACCTACACCTCCGGCCTTTTCTTCGAATCTCAGGGGAGATTGACGGAGATGCTCTCATATTGGGAGAGTTCATACCTGCAAGGCCGGGGGCGAAACCCCCAGGCCAGGGTTTCCAGTCCCCTGTGGGACTTCCCGGACGGGGCGGGGTATGGGGGGATAGTGTACTCGGGCGGGGCGCTTTTCCTGCACGAGCTGCGGGGCCGGATGGGGGACGAGGCCTTCTTCCGGGCGCTGCGGCGGTACCTGGCTGAATACCGGTGGAAGATCGCCCGGGATGAGGACTTCCTGCGTGTCCTGCGGGCGGAAAGCCCGCTCCCCCTTGAAAATCTGATCCTAAGCTGGCTTGGCCCAACCGACCCCCACTGAACATCGGGAGAAAGGGATGGGGCTCGTGCTGCTCTTCCAGACCAAGACGCGCTTGAGACACCTCATCCCTCCCCTTGCCCAACCATTGGGCTTTCGCGGTACACTTCCTGGCAAAGGAGGCACTATGAGGAAGGCCTTGGTCTTTGCGGTGGTGGCAGTTTCGTCTCTCACCGCCTGGGCGGCCCAAGTGGAGCTCCACTACTTCTGGTCGGCTACTTGCCCGGACTGCCAGATCATGTGGGAGTTCCTAAGGGAGCTTGAGGAGCAGTACCCGGAGCTTGAGATCGTGGACCACGAGGTCACGTTCGACCCGGAGGGTTGGCGCCTCATGGTCACGTTGGCCCGGGAGTTCGGCCTGGAGAAGGCGACCACCCCTACCGTGATCGTGGGGGACCTGGCCATAAGCGGGATCGGCCGGGCGGTGGAGCTAAGGATCCAGGAAGAGGTAGAGCGGTGTCTTGCGGAGGGCTGCCCCTCCCCCATGGACCGCCTCCCTGAGAAGAAGGTCTCCGTCCTATCGCCCTTGGAGATCTTGATCCTTCTCGCCCTGGGGGTCCTGATCGTCCTTTGCCTTTCATAACCCGGTGGATTTCCTGGTAGTGCTCCCGGTGGCGCTGGGCCGGATCCGTGATCCCGCTCTTGCCCTCACCCAAAAGGCCGCGGACCGGCTCGACCGGCCTTCCCTTATCTATTCAAGGCGCAGGAGGGGGGACTCCGGGTCGTCCCGCAGCAGCTGAAATCCATGCCGGAAATAAAGCTCCCCGCGGCCGGATGGGTTTTCAGGATTCTCCCGGCGGGCGAAGGTCTCCACCGCTTTTACGCCCCGGAACCTAAGGACCTCAAGCACGGCGAATAGCAGCGCACCTCCCAGACAACGGTGGGGCAGGATGAGGGATGTAAAGACAAGCGAGCAGGACAGCGTCCCCGCTCACCGGCCCTGCTGGGCATTCCGCCGCTCCTGGGAGGAAATGCCTTTCTTCGGGCGGGTACTGGTCCCGGGCAATCCCGCGGAATAAAAGGTGGTACCAGCGCGCCTCCTCTAAAGACCAGCTGAGTTCAACGCGCCCGCCTTTCTGTGCCCTTAATATTTAGGCTTTTTCTTTTGAAAAGCTCAACCCCGTGTTCCAACGCCTCTTTTATGAAGGGATTGCCGGCGGCCAGCATCTTTTCGATCTCGTCTTCGGTGTAAGGGAAAACATCCACGTCGATCTTGCATCGGGAGGGCACATACCGGGGTATCCTCGACAGGAAATGTTGATCTGAACGGTCGAGGACCAAGAGGAGGTCGGCATCGCTTCCGGGGACCGCCTCGCCGGTGGCAAGCGATCCGAACAGGATCACCGCCTCGATCTCCGGATGCTCCTCGGCCAGCTTATGCACTGCCTTCCGCAGTTCCTTGAGGGAGCGCTTGCGGTCAAACCATGTTATCTTCACAGAATCCGATGATCTTTTCAGCATGGGAAATCGCTCGCCTTGCCTCCTCCTCGCTGTAGTATTCAAACGGGGCCCCCTCAGCGTAGGAGTTTGGGTACCTGGTGGGGATGTAGTGCTTGTCGAGTTCCCTGGCGGCTGCCTCAAGCTCCCGGCCGGGGGAAAGCCGGGGGGGGAGCCTTTCCAAAAGCCCGCGCACCGAATGGCCCCGGGCCTCCCCTCCCAGGCTTTGATACAGGGCTTTAAGGGCCTTCTCCGCTGCCTGCTGGGCCGCGAAACATGCCCACTCGTAGTCCCCCAGCTCAAGGGAACGCCTGGCGTGGTCGAGGTCACGCTTTGCCTGCCTCAGCCAATCCAATTTCCGGTTCAGCATCTTTGCCAAATCGAGTATACCCCAAGCGCCAAGACTAAAGATCCACCTGGTAGCAGTTACCCGTGTGGTGTTTTCCGCCCCCCGCACCCGCAGGCAAAGCCCCCGGTCTCTCCCCAATCTCCTCTGCAGACCTCGGTCAAAGGCCACCGCCCGCTCCAGGTCCGCTTCACGTCCCAAACCCTCCTGATCATCTCCTCTCACCTCCCCCAGCATGATATAGTGACGCCGTGGGAACGATCTATACGGTGGGCCACTCTAATCGGTCGCTCATAGAACTCCTAGAACTACTCTCCGAGTTCGGGATCCAGGCGGTGGCCGACGTGCGCGCCTTCCCCACCTCTAGGAAGTTTCCCTACTTCTCCCGTGAGAACCTGAAAAAGACGCTGGAAAGGGAAGGGATCGCCTACCTATGGCTGGGAAGGGAACTGGGCGGTTACCGCCGCCAAGGCCTGGGCGAGGGATCGCCGAACACCGCCTGGCGGGCCGGGGGCTTTCGAAACTACGCGGATCACATGCTTACCCCGGAGTTCCGCCAAGGGATCGAACGACTCCTCTCCCTGGGGGAGGGGAGGAGGACCGCCCTCATGTGCGCGGAGCGGTTTTGGTGGCGCTGCCACCGACGGCTGATCTCAGATTTCCTGGTAGTCCTGGGCAAAAGGGTGATACACATCCTGGGACCGGGGAAGGCCGTGGAACACCGACTCCCCCCGTTCGCCCGGGTTAAAGGAGGGAGGCTCGTCTATCCAAACGAGGCAGGTCCACTGGGGCTCGGTGACATTTGAGGCCATGCTCAGTACGTGAAAGGTGCAAAACCCAGGGATGTCGGTCAGGCAACCGGCACCTTCCTCGCCATCGCGTAGCTCCATCCAGCCGAAATCACACGAAGGGAAGAGGGCCGCCGGCCTTGGGATGAGGTAAAGAGCACCAAGGCACCGGTGTGTGCTCACGGGGCTTGCTCGCTTATCTGCACCCGCCAGGCGAAAAGGAGGGCGGCCACCGACACCACCTGCACTGCCAGGGAGAAGGCCACGAGGTACACAGGCGCCCTGTCGTAGAGCAGGCCCATGAGGGCGCTTCCGGCAAACCACGCCCCGCCGAAGACGGTGTGGAACAGGCCGTAGGCCGTGGCCCTGCGGTCGTGCGGCACGAGGTCGGCGATGACCGCGCGCATGACCGACTCCTGGGTGCCCATGCTGATGCCCCAGAGGGCCATGCCGGCCACTACGGCGGCGGGGCCGCCCAGGAAGAGGAGCGGGGCGGTGAAGACTTCCAGGGTCCACATCACGGGGAGCACCGCAAAGCCTATCCTGTCGTAGAGCACGCCCACCAGGAGGGCGGCGCCAGCGTCCACGGCCATGGCGCCCGCGTAGAGGGCAGGGATGAGGGGCTCGGGGAGGGTGCCGGCCCTACCCAGGTGGAAGGCCACGAGCGGAAAGTCCGCCACCCCGGCGGCGAGGAGGGCGGCGGAGGCGAGGTACCACCCATAGGCGGGAGAAAAGGTGGTCCGTCCCAGGTGCGGTGCGTGGGAGGAGGCCTCCAGGTCAGAGGGGCGGGGGAAGAGGAAGCGCGCGGCGAGCACGGCGAGCACGGCGAGTGCGGCGGGGATGCCCAGGAGGGCGAAGCCGAGTCGGTAGGTGGAGGCGGAGTCGGCACCGCGCGTACCGGCGAGGAGGAAGAGGAGGGAGAGGAGGGCGGGCCCCAGGAAGGCGCCGATCTGATCCATGGCCTCGTGCAGGCCAAAGCCGAGGCCGCGGCCGGTGCGCGAGGCGGCGTAGGAGAGGAGGGCGTCGCGGGAGGGGTTGCGGAGGCCCTTGCCCAGACGCTCGGCGAAGATGAGAAGGACCGCGAGCTCCCAGCGGCCCACCAGGGCGAGGAGGGGGATGGCCCCTAGCTGGATCGCATAGCCGGCGATGGCCACGGCCCAGTAGCGTCGGGTCCTGTCGGCGAGCTTTCCGGAAAAGAAGCGGATCGCGTACCCCAGGAACTCACCCGCCCCCACGGCAAGGCCCACGGCCGCGGCCGAGGCCCCGAGTATCTGCATGAACTGGCCCACGAGGCTCCGGGCCCCTTCGTAGGTCATGTCGGCCAACAGACTCACCACACCAAAGAGCACGATGAAGGCAAAAGCCTTCCGTCTTAGGGCGGCCCCCGTTTTTCCTGATTTGAGTCGATCAGCCACAGTTTTCCCCTCTTTACTCTCCGGAAAGCACTTCCCGGACGAGCTCTTGAATTTGTTTCCGCGCCATTTCAAAGCTCTTCCTCTGTCAATAGCGAATGCTCGGGGATGGGGGTTCAGGCTCGTCTTTCGAGATCTCACCTCCCAAGCCAGACCCAAAGGGCGGCACCATCCCGATGGACACTCGCTGGATGAGGCAAGAGGCGGGGCAACATTTAGATCGAGCGGCCGATGCACCAGCCCCCAGAAAGCTGCACCCCCGCCGCAATCCCATGCTACCACAAAAGCCGATGTTATGAAAGCGCGGCCTCCGGACAGGGTGGTGTACCCTGCCGGCTAGAAACGACGCTGTCCGCGAAAGGAGGCGCGCGCGATAAAGTGTACCGCATTTAACTCCCGCAAGAAGTACACGTGGGCAAGAGCAAGGAAGGATCCCCCATGTGCGAAGGGCGCTGCGGGAGTTCCTTGCGGGCTGCGAGCCCCGGTTGGTCCACGCGGCAAGGCCAAGCTGATGTTGGGGATTAAACAAAACGGACAAGCTGGATGCTCAGGGGCTGAACAGACTCCAGCGTACTGGCCCCTTGCCGGTGGTGCGGATCCCGCCTGGGGAGCTCACCCGGGCCCCGGATGATGCTGGTGAGAGAGAGGCCCAGCTTTCGAACCGGATCCACGCCACATTTGCCAAGTACGGACTCCGGGTGGAGGTAAGCGATCTGTTTGGCAAGGAGGAGTCACGGAAGGACGCGCCAGGACGTGAACCGGTACCTCAAGTGGGCGTACAGCGAGGCGGCGGGCGTAGTAGCCCGCACCCGGAAAGGCACGTAGGTATGAGGAGGAAGGGACATCAAAAGGCGATTGAGGCAGTGGGCAGGCACCTTATGCCGCGCATGCGGCGGAGAGATGCTTCCCACAAGAACGGGCTCAAAGGCTCACCGGAAGGGAGAGAAAAGGGGCACAGGGGAGTTTACACGGCGCGCGCTTTCAGGGATGCTAGACCCCGACGGCGGGGAGCCAGCAATGCAGGTCCTCGGCGTTGCATCACATCGCAACACTTCGTTAGCCAATTTTAGTGAACGACCACTATAGTGGTTATTCGCTAGAAAAATGCTCTTGATATGCCACTATAGTTGGATTACACTAAGGGCGTGGCTACCCGAAAAGCCGGGCCGGCGTTCAAGGTCGGGGGGAGGATCGAGCCCCCGTACTTCGTGGATCGCGAGGAGGAGCTTGCCCAGCTCGTCCACGATGCAACTACGCTTTCTCAGAGCAACGTGGTGATCGCCCCCCGCAGGTTCGGGAAAACAGCGCTTCTGCGGGCGGTGGAGGCCAGGGTTTCCCAAAAGATGCTGGCTGCCTACGTAAGCTGCCTGGGGATGTTGGGGGCGGCGGAGTTCCACGACCGGTTGGTGGAGGCAGTGCTCTCGGCGTTCGCCGCCAAACACGGCAAGGCCCGTAGGCTCCTGGCTACCTGGCGGGATGTCTTGCGCAAACCGGTGGTGGGGATGCGGGAGATCCTGGAGGAGATCGGGGGGAGCATCGAGGGGGTGGGCTCCATTCGGCTTAAGTTCCGCACCCGGGAGGTGGACGAGCTGGCACTCCTTGCCGCGGCACTGGACTTTCCCGAGCGGCTGGCGGAGGAAGGGGGGGAGCGGATCCTGGTGATCCTGGACGAATTCCAAGCCCTGGCGGGCTTCAACGGCCATCTCTTTTCGCTTTTCAAGGAGCGGATGGAGTCCCAGCGAAGGGTGGCCTACCTCTTCAGCGGAAGTAGCCTTGGGCTTCTCACCGAGGTGTTCGGCCGGGAAGGGAAGAGCCCCCTCTATCAGATGGCAGGACGGCTGTTCTTGGGGGAGATCCCGGAGCCTTACGTACACCGCTACTACCGAGAAAGGCTGCGCGAGGTACACGGAGTGGGCATCTCGGAAGGGGCACTGAAGCGGGTGACAGGGTATGTAGGGGGCATCCCGTATTACTTTCAGAAGCTCGGCCTGGAACTCGAAAGGGACGTCGTTTTGAAAGGTCTTTCACGGATCAACGTGCCACATGTGGACACCGCGTTCGAGAGGCTCTTGGAAGAGCTATCCGCCGACTTTCAGGAGCGTTGGCAAACGCGGTTCAGCGAGCAGCAACGGGCCATCCTCAAGGTGCTCGCTCAGGGCCCGGGCACCGTGTCAGAAGTCGCCAAGGAGTTGGGGGTCCCGGCGCCGAACTTGACCTACGGCCTGAACCGGCTCGCGGAGGCGATGATCCTCGCCAAAGAGGGGCGAGCCTATCGCATAACCGACCGGGTATTCGCCGCCTGGCTCCGCGCGCTTTAGCCCTCCGTCCAGTCCCTCCCCGTACCCCAAGTGCTTCATAACTTAGCCACAAAGGCCCTGAGACACAATAAAAACCTGATCTAAAATTTTTAGTGAAAACTCTGTGTTTTTCATGTCCTCGGTGGTCTCTGTAAGCAAACCATTCTTCCTTCGTGTCTTTGCGTTTTCGTGGTTACCGATTGGACGGGTAGGGGCAACTCCTATATCCTCCTTTGGGAGATGAGCGAACTTGTGATCAGAGGGGCGAGGGTGGTCACCCCGCAAGGGGTAAGGGAAGCGGACGTCCTCATCCGGGATGGGAAGATAGCCAGGGTGGGGCGGGTCGAGAGGCCCGCTGAGGCCTTCCCTGCCCGGGGCCTCCTGCTCCTCCCCGGGGCGATCGACGCCCACGTCCATTTGGCCCTTCCGGTGGCCGGGACACGTTCAGCGGACGACTTTGAGTCCGGGACCCTCGCGGCGGCCGCGGGCGGGGTGACCACGATCGTGGACTTCACCGTGGGGGCAGCGGAGAAGCCGCTCCCTGTGGCCATCGAAGGGCGCCTTGAGGAAGCTAGGAAGGCAGCAGTGGATTTCTCCCTACACGCCGAGATGATCGGTTGGACTCCGGCCAGGAAGGACGAGCTTTTCCAAGCGGCCCTCCTTGGGGTGCGCTCCTTCAAGTTTTACATGGCCTACGGTGAATCCGGCCGCCGCACCCCCCTGGACGTCCTCAAGGCGGCCATGGAGCGGATCGCGAGGCTCGGTGGGGTGGCGATGGTCCACGCCGAGGCGGAGGAGCTGGTGGACCCAAGGGAAGGCCCCACTCCGGAGGGCCGGCCGGCCATCGCCGAGGAGGTTGCCATCGCCGAGCTCGGGATACTAGCCCTGCGCACGGGTTGCCTTACCTACGTAGCACACATATCGAGCACGCAGGGACTTTCCACGTTCCTTACGGCCAAGGAGCGGGGGGCTCCTCTCATGGGCGAAACTTGTCCACATTACCTTGTACTTGATGAAAGCGTGTACACCCGCCCTGATGGTTATCTTTACTCGGTAACCCCACCGCTTAGGGGATCCCAGGACCAAGAAGCGTTGTGGCTTGCGCTCTCCCGCCGCCAGCTGCATGCGGTATCCACCGACCACTGCCCCTTCACCCGCGCCCAGAAAGAGCCGGGCCGGGACGACCCTACCCGGCTCCCCTCCGGCCTTCCCGGGGTGGAAACCCTTTTGCCCCTCCTTTACTCAGAGGGTGTGGCCAAGGGGCGAATCTCGCTTTCCGATCTCGTTTGGTATTTGGCGGAAGGGCCGGCACGGGCGTTCGGCCTGTGGCCGAAGAAGGGCGGGATCCAGGAAGGGGCGGATGCCGACCTCGTCCTCCTCGATCCTAAAGCCACCTGGACCGTAACCGCAAAGGACCTCCACATGGCCACCGACTTCTCCCCCTACGAGGGGCTCGAGGTCCAGGGGCGGATCGTGGGGGTGCTCTCCCGGGGGGAGTGGTTGGTGCGGGATGGGGAGCTCCTTGCCCAGCCAGGATGGGGGGAATTCGTCCCCTGGCGGGGAGGAGGGGGATGAAACTCGCGCTCGTGCGTGGGGCCGGGGATGTGGCTACCGGGGTCGCACTACGCCTCAGGAAGGAAGGCTATGCGGTCGTCTGTACCGAACTTCTCAGGCCCACCTGTCTTAGGCGCGCGGTCTCCTTTGCCGAGGCGGTGTACGAAGGGACATGGCAGGTGGAGGGGGTGGAGGCCCGCCTCGCCAGGGGCCCGGAGGAGGCCCTGCGCCTTGTGGAGCGCGAAAAGGTCGCGGTCCTCGCCCCGGAGGGTAATGCCTTGGCGCAACTTTCGCCCAAGGTACTGGTGGATGCCCGCATGGCCAAGCGCAACCTGGGGACCCACATCGACGAGGCCCCGGTTGTAATTGGTTTGGGGCCGGGCTTTGTCGCCGGAGTGGATTGCCATGCCGCTATCGAAACCCTAAATGGCCCTGATCTCGGACGGGTATACCTCTCCGGCTCCCCCATCCCCCCCACCCACGAGCCGTGCGAAATCGGTGGGCTTTCTCAAGGAAGGGTGGTGCGGGCCCCCTGCGCTGGCGTCTTCTATGGCTTCGGGCGCATCGGGGAGCTTGTGGAGGCAGGGGAGCCCATCGCCCGCTGTGGCAAGGAGCCGCTCTTTGCCCCCTGCTCCGGGGTGGTGAGGGGCATCGTGAGGGGTGGGATCGAGGTCCGTCCGGGGATGAAGGTGGTGGAGCTCGACCCCCGGGGGGATCCGGCGATCCCATTCCGGGTGGCGCCCCGGGCCGAAAGGATAGCAAGCGGGGTGGCCTCCGCCCTGCAGCTCATCCCCCTTGGGGCGCCCTAGCGGGGGTAGAATTGGGGCCATGAGGCCGGTTTTGTCCGGGCAAGGGATAATGGAGCTGGACCGAAAGGCGGAAGGGCTGGGGATGCCCTCGCTTCTCCTCATGGAATCGGCTGGCCGTGGGGCGGCGGAGATTATCAGCCAGGTTTTCCCAAAAGAGGTGTGGGGCAGGGTGGTGGTCCTGGCCGGGAAGGGGGGGAACGGGGGGGATGCCCTGTGTGCAGCCCGCTGGCTCGGCCTGTGGGGGGCGGAGCCCCTGGTCATCGTGCTCGGCGAGCCCGCCGGGGCGGCCGCGGAGCAAGCCCGGGCCTTCTCCGCCTGTTTTCCAGAGCGGCTGGTGAGGGTCGAAACGGAGGGGGAGCTCGCCGGGTGGCAGGGGGAGGTCTCCCGGGCGGGCCTGGTGATCGATGGGATCCTGGGGGTAGGGGTAGAGGGGCCGGCCCGGGGCCTGGCCCGGGCGGCCATCGAGCTTCTTGGGGACACGTCAGCCCCGATCGTGGCCATGGACCTTCCATCCGGACTCTTCGCCGACTCCGGGGAGGTCCCCGGGCCGGCGGTGCGGGCGGAGTTGACGCTCGCCATGGGGGCCCTGAAGCCCTGCCACCTCCTCCCCCCGGCGGCGGAACACTCAGGCCGGGTGGAGGTTGTCCCGGTGGCCTATCCCCCTTCCATCTGGGAGGAGATCGGGCCCTGTGCCTGGGTCCTTTCGGACGAAGACTGTGCCCGGGCGCTCCCCCCCCGGCCCCGGTTCGGCCACAAAGGCACCTTCGGCCGGGTGCTCGTGGTCGGGGGCGCGGTGGGGATGGCCGGGGCGGTTTCCCTGGCCGCCCGGGCTGCCATGCAGGCCGGGGCAGGCCTGGTTCACGTGGTGGTGCCCGAGCCCATCTACCCGGTGGTGGAGGCCGAAGTCATCGAGGCCCTGGTTCACCCGGCCCCGGCCCAGCAAGGGATGTTCTCCCCCCAGGCCGCCGAGCTGGTCCTGAGCTGGCTTCCGATGGCAGACGTGGTGCTGGTGGGGCCAGGACTTGGCCGCGGCCCCGGCCCGGCCGAGGTGGTACACGCCATCCTCACCTCAGGACACCAAAAGCTGGTGCTGGACGCCGATGCCCTGTTTCACCTGGCCCAGTCACCAAAAGCCCTCACCCGCAAGCACGCAGAGCTCATCCTCACCCCCCACCCGGGGGAGTTCGCCCGGCTGGTGGGGAGGCCGGCCGCCGAGGTGGTTTCCCACAAGATCGAGCAGGCCAGGGCCAGGGCGGTGGAGTGGCGGGCGGTGATAGCCCTGAAAGGACCGCCCACCGCCATCGCCTCCCCACAAGGGGAGGTCTGCCTCAGCACCACCGGCAACACCGCCTTGGCCCATGGGGGCTCGGGAGACGTGCTCGCTGGGCTGATCGCAGGGCTTTGGGCCAGCGGCGCCCAGGCGTTTCCAGCCGCCTGGCTGGGGGCCTTCGTGCACGGCCGGGCGGCCGAGCTCCTCACCCGCCGGGCGGCCGAACGCGCTATCCTCCCCGGGGAACTGTCCTCAGCCATCCCCCGGGCGCTGGCGGAGTTGGAAGGGCGGACCGAGGATGAGCCTGTTTGACACCCACGCCCACCTTGACTTCCCCCAGTTCGCCGAGGATCGCGCCGCCCTCCTTGCCGAGCTTAAGGCCCGCCAGGTGGCGGTGATCAATGTGGGGGTGGATCTGGCAAGCTCCCGGGCTTCCCTGGAGCTGGCCAGGGGCCGGCCGTATCTTTTCGCCGCCTGCGGGGTCCATCCCCATAGCGCGGGGGATTACTGCCCGGAGGCTGAGCAGGAGCTCGAGGGGCTTCTGAGGATGGGGGCGGTGGCAGTGGGGGAGATCGGGCTCGATTTCTACCGGGGGCTTTCACCGAAAGAGGCGCAAGAGGCGGCGTTCAGGGCACAGCTCAGGTTGGCAAGGAGGCTGGACCTCCCGGTGATCCTGCACCAGCGGGCGGCGGAGGAGGCCTTCCTCAAGGTGTTGGCCGAGGAGGGGCCGGTCCGGGGGGTGGCCCACGCCTTCTCCGGGGACGCGGCCTATGCCCACCGGCTGGTGGGGATGGGCCTTTACCTCGGGATCGGAGGGCCCCTTACCTACCGCAGGAACGAGGGGCTGCGCCGGGCGGTGCGACAGGTCCCCCAGGAACGGCTGCTTCTGGAAACCGATTCCCCCTTCCTCCCCCCGGAACCGCTGCGGGGAAAGCGAAACGACCCCACGAAGGTGGGCCTTGTAGCCCTCAGATTGGCCGAGCTCTTGGGGATGAAGCCGGATGAGCTTGCGGAGGCCACCTTCCAGAACGCCTGCCGCCTGTTTGGGGTCCGACTCTGCTTTCTCTAAAAGAAGTAAAAGGAGGCAATATGAATATATTTCTGGACACGGCGAGCTTGGAGGAGATCAGGGAATTCGCGGACTTGATCGATGGAGTGACCACCAACCCCACCCTGGTGGCGCGGGAGGGCCGGCCGTTCCGGGAGCTGGTGGCGGAGATCTGCCGCCTGGTCCGGGGGCCGGTCTCGGCCGAGGTCACCGCCCTCGATGTGGAGGGGATGGTGGCCCAGGCCAGGGACCTGGCCAAGATCGCCGACAACGTGGTCATCAAGATCCCCATGGGCAGGGCCGGGGTGCGGGCGGTGAGGAAGCTCTCCGCCGAGGGGATCGCCACCAACGTCACGCTCGTCTTCTCCCCCGTCCAGGCACTCTGGGCGGCCAAGGCGGGCGCCACCTATGTGTCCCCGTTCGTGGGCCGGATAGACGACCGGGCGGGCGATGGCATGGAGATTGTGGCCCAGATCCTCCGGATCTACGAGAACTACCGGTACGACACCCAGCTGATCGTGGCCAGCATCAGGCATGTCCGACACGTGGTGGAGGCGGCGCTCCTGGGGGCCCCCATCGCCACCATGCCCTACAAGGTGGTGCGGGAACTGTTCGATCACCCATTGACCGATCTAGGGATCGAGCGCTTCCTTTCCGATTGGAAGGGGGTCCCCCAGGGCTGAGGCTAGATCAGCCCGGAGAGGAGGATCCACCTCGTCCCCACCAGCTCAAGCCAAAGGGAGTACGCCGCCTGAAATACCAGCTCCAGCGCCCCCACGGCCAGGAGCACCACCACGACCACGATCCCCACCTGCTCCAGGCGCACAAGCTGAAACCGCAGCCGCGGCGGAAGGAAATAGGCCAGCACCCGGGAGCCGTCCAACGGGGGCACGGGGATGAGGTTGAACAGCGCAAGAACAAGCGAAAGAAGTACGATAAGCCCCAAAAAGTAAAGCAGCCACCGAGCGGTGAGCCCCAGGGCGATCAGCCCCCGACCTATCCCGGCGGCGACCAGGGCCATGAGCAGGTTGGTGGCAGGGCCGGCCAGCCCCACCCACAGCATCCCCCGCCAGGGGTTGCGGAAGTGGTTGGGGTTGATGGGCACCGGCTTGGCCCAGCCGAACACCACCGGGAACCCGGCGAACCGCCGCAAAAGGAGCAAGGCCACCGGGAGCAGCACCGAGCCGATGGGATCGAGATGGCGGATGGGATTGAGGGAAAGGCGCCCGGAAAGCTTGGCGGTGGGATCTCCTAATCTCCAAGCCACATAACCGTGGGCCACCTCGTGAGGGATGACGCAAAAAAGCAGCGCCACCACGGCCACCAGGCCCTCCCAGAGCTCGTTCACGGGCCTTCCTCCCCCGATACCACAATCACCGACTCCTCCTTTAGGATCACCGTCCCGGCAGGGGCCCCTTTGGGTTTTCGCACATGCCGGGCCTCAGTGTAGCTGACCGCGACCTTTCGTTCACCCCGGGCTTGGGAGTGCCAGGCGGCCAGCTGAGCCGCCTTGTACAGCACCTCCTCCGGGACCCTCCTGCCCCCGGTGCGCAAAAGGACGTGGGCGCCAGGCACCCCACGGGCATGGAGCCACAGGTCGTTGGGGCTCGCCTGGCGCACCAGGCGGTCGTTCTCCTCTGCCGAGCGGCCGACGAGCACGGTGAAGTCCCCGATGCGAAGCTGCCGTGGCCGCGCAGGGAGGGTGGCCTTGCCGTGCCGCTCTTGGGTTAAAGCCCCAAGGAGGGAAAGCTCCCCGGCGAGGTAGGGGGCAAGTTCCGGCCTCTCCGTGAGCGTTTTTTCGAGCTCTTTTAGCTTGGCAAGCTCTTCTCGCAAGACTTCCTCCCTCTTTGGCAAAGCCGACAGCCTGCGTCGCAACTTCCCCGCCCGGCGGTACAAGGCCTGGGCGTAAGCCACAGGCGTAAGCGTGGGATCCAGCTTGAGCCGCACCTGCTTTCCCTCAAACCCCTCTACTTCCACCTCGGCCCTCCCTCGGGGGATGTCGGAAAGGCGGGCCAGGATCAGGTCTGCCTTCTCCTTGAGTTCGGCCCAGCGAGCCGCCTCTTTTCGCTCGGCAAAAAGGGCCTTGAGGGCGCGGCGTCGCCTGAGGATGGCCTGCTTGACCCCTTGCAGGTAGCGGCGGGCCATAGAGAGCGAAAGGCGCACCTCCAGGGCCCGGTCCAGGGCCTGCCAAAAGGAGGGGAACTCTTGAATGGCCTCCCCCAAGTCCGGCCGGGGGAAGAAGCTCGCCACGAGCCCCTGGTCAGTCTCGTAGAGAAACCCTCGGGGCACTTGGGCAAGGAGTTTGGCGAAAAAGGCGCGCAGGGCTTCCTCCCCTTCCGGCTGTCCGTAGTAGGAGGCCGCCCTTTTTAGGCTTGGGCCCACCCCGGCGAGAACATCGCCAGCCTGGCCGAACTCCACTGGCGGGTATGTGCCTTCCCTGAGGGAGGCGACCGCTCGCCCGTCCTGTATCAAAAAGAGGTTTCCCAGTCGGGGACGAAGGTCGAGGATCAGGGCCCCCCCTTGCAAGCGCAGGCGGACTATCCGGTCATAGCCCGCCTGGTCAATTGCAAGCAGTTTTTGACCCTCAAGGCGGCGGAGGATGCGGCAGAGGGGAGGGGGTTCCGGTGGGGTGGGGGGGCGCAGGGCAGTACGGTGAAAGGCCTTCCCACTTACATCCAAGACCAACGCCCCAGTTGGTGAAAAAAACCTGAGAAAGAACACCTCGCCCACCTGGTGCACCTTCGCCAGGCGGGCCCCCATGAGCCCCCGCGCCTCCTCGATCGCCACCCTGAGCTCGATCCCCTCCATCCTGCTAGGCCTTGGGCTCCACCTCCAAGGGGCGGTAGGGCTTGCTCCCCCCTTCCATGGCCCTCTCCGCAAGCGCGGTCAGCTGCCGGCGGGTCTCCTGCAGCTCAACATGAAGGCCTTTGAGTTCCTCCTCGAGCGATTTGTTGACCTCTTTAAGATGAGCTATCGATTGCTCCAACATCTTCTTCTCCCACTCCCGCTCAAGTTGGGCGAGCTTGAGCCTTTGCTCCATCTCCTTTTCCACCTCGGCCCTGGCTTCCGTTCGTGCCTGCTCCACGGCGGCGGCGAGCCTCTCCGGGAATGACTCGATCTCCTGTCGCATGCGCTCCAGCTCCTCTTCCCTTTTGCGCAGGGCCTCCTCACGCTCCTTAAGCTCCCGCTCCGTCTCCTCCCTCAGCCTGGCCAGCTCCCGCTCCAAGGCGGCTTTTCTGTCGGCATGCTCTTCCTCCAACAGCCGCCTGTCCCTGTCTAGCTGCCAGCGGTACTCCGCCTCTTCCCTTTCCCTGGCCCGGAGCGTCTCCTCACGCTCTCGCTCCCACTTGGCCCGCTCCTCGGCGATCTCCTGTTCCAATGCCGCCCGCCTTTCGGCATAAGCTTTTTCGAGCTCTTCCTGCTTTTTAGCGTAGCTTTCTTCAAGTTCGGCAAGGCGCGCTTTGAACTCGGCCTCCAGGCGGCTCCTTTCCTCATCGTAGGCGGAGGCGAGCTTTTTCATCGTGTCGGCGGCGTATTCGATGTCGTGCAATTCCTTCAGCCGGGCTTTCTGGAGCTCTATCGCCCTGTTTAGCTGCTCCAGCTGCTCGGCTTGCTGGGCCATCTTGTCAGAAAGCTCGTTTAAAGTGGCCCCGATGAGCTGTTTGAGCTTGGCTATCCCTTCCTGGACCGAGCTTGCCGTGATTTCCCGGGCCAGATCCTGGGCCTGGCGGTCCTTTCGCTTTTGCAGCTCGGTAAGTTTTCTTTCGGCCTCCTCCCTGGCCGCCATCTCCTCCTTGAGGGCGTCGAGCAGTCGGTTGTACTCCTCGATGATCTCTTTTTTGGTCATCGCCTGGGAGACCTTCTCTTTATACTTCATGGCCTCACCCCTGCCTTTGTTTGCTAGGAGTATACCCCGCCGGCACGTGGGGGGACGTGGATGTTCACATCTTGGTTCTGTAGGGATTAAAACGGGGGCCGAAAAAAGATGAGGTGTCTCGAGCGCCTCTTGGTCACAAAGACCGGAGTAAAGCCCTACATTGCTTTGCTTTTGACATCCGTCGGCCTGCGTTGGGGCCAAGGCGTTGGCCACAAAACCTTCCACGAAGGCCCCCGAAAGCCGAAAACCACCCCCACGGATATCGAAAGTAAAGACCTGACCCGAGGGTCCACTGTCTATTTATCACTCGAGCTCTACACGCTTCTGTGCCTCCCAGAGCCCGTGAATGTTGCAGTAAGCGAGGGCGTGGAGGATGCCAGGTTTGCTGGTCTTAAAGGAAAAGGTCACCTCGTGGTGGGTATAGACCGGACCCTGGTTGGGGCCGGCTACCGCCTCCCCATGTGCGTTGAACTCGAACTTTCCAAGGTCATAAGTGAATTTCCCATCATCAGGGGAAAAGTAGGCAGCAATCCAGCGGATGTGATGCTCCGTGGTGTTGGGGTGTGCAATGGCCTTCCCCAGGGAGACCTTCACCTGGACCCACTTGTCCGGCTCCACCCGATCCGGGCACTCGATGACCGGAACATGCTTTTCCTTCTGCCAATCCGCCTCTTGGATCCTCTCACAGATCCTCATTTTTCCTCCTTTTTGCGCTTGCCAAGCTCTTTGTCAAGCCAAAGCAGCCCGCGGCCCGATTCACCGATTCTTTCAAGCATCTCCACGACCTTCCGCGTCTGATCCTCCTCCTCAACCTGCTCGGCCACGAACCACTGGAGCATCACCAGGGCCGCGTTGTCCTTCTCCTCTTGAGCCAGGGCAACGAGCTCGTCGATCCTCCCGGTGATATGGCGCTCGTGTTCGTAGGCGGCCTTCCAGGCCTCCAGGGGTGAGCCCCACTCGAACCTGGGCTCCGGGAGGGCCTCAAGCCTCACCCTCCCGCCCCGCTCCACCAGGTGGTCGAAGATCTTGAGGGCGTGCTCCAGTTCCTCCTTGGCCTGAAGCCGCATCCAGCCGGCCATCCCATCCAGGCCTTCCCCGTGGAAGTAGGCGGCCATGGAAAGGTAGAGGTAGGCGGAGGAAAGCTCCTCCCGGATCTGCTCGTTCAGGGCCCCTTCCATCCTCTTTCCGATCATCTCCTCCCCCCTCCTAGATCTTACGGTGGCAGAGCCACCAGTCGTAGCACTCCATCTTCCCCTCTTCGGCCTCAGCAAGGCGCCTTTGGGCCCCTTTGATATCGCTTGGAGGCGGAACGATCACTCGATCGCCGATTAGCTCGTTCTGAGGCCAGTTGGCGGGGATGGCCACCCCCTCCTTCATCGCCGTCTGGAAGGCCTTGAGGATGCGCAGGATCTCGTCCATGTTGCGCCCGATGTTGAGGGGATAGTAGAGGATCGCCCTCACTATCCCCTGAGGACAGATGATGAACACGGCCCTCACCGTGGCCGCCTCCGAAGCCCCAGGATGGATCATCCCATAGAGCTCGGCGATCCTTCCAGTGGTGTCAGCGATGATCGGAAATGGGACCTCCACCCCCAGCTTCTCCTTTATCCACTCCACCCATTTGATGTGGGAGTAAACGTGGTCCACGGAAAGACCGAGAAGTTGGGCGTTCAACGCTTGAAACTCCTGGTAGCGTTTGGCAAAGGCCACGAACTCGGTGGTGCAAACCGGGGTGAAGTCCGCCGGATGAGAGAAGAACACAACCCATTTCCCCTTGAAATCCTTGGGGAACTCGATGGGGCCGTGGGTGGTCTGGGCGGTGAACTCCGGCGCCGGGTCTCCAATCAGCGGTAGGCTCCTCTCCTGCATCATTCCTCCTTTCTAAAATCCCTTGAAGTTCTCGCGGGGGGCGCCGCACACCGGGCAGTACTCCGGCGCCTCGCCCTCCACGGTGTAGCCGCACACCGGGCAGATGTATACCGTCTCAAGCTCGACGTCCTGCCCTCCCTCGGCGGCCTCCTTGGCCATGTTGTACATCTGGGCGTGGATCCTCTCGGCCTCCAGGGCGTAGTGGGTGGAGCGCTCGGCTCCCCTTTCGCCCTGGAACCTGGCCACCTCGTTATAGACGGGGTACATCTCCTCCACCTCGAAGGTTTCCCCGGCGACGGCCACATCCAGGTTCTGTGGAGTCCCTTTTATCATCCCCAGCTCGCGCAGGTGGTTGGTGGCATGGACCTGCTCTGCGTAGGCGATGGCACGGAACAGGCGGGCGATGTTGGGTTTCCTTTCGCGCTCCGCGACCTCGGCGAAGATGAGGTAGCGCATGTGGGCTTGGGATTCCCCGGCGAACGCGCCCTCTAGGTTTTTCTCCGTCATCTTGTGCATCCCTTTCACCTCCTCATTCGCCTTTCAGGGTCCCCACCACCGGGAACCTTTCTAATAGCTCCGGCCCGTGGGGAGCCTTATCAAGTGCTGCGGTGAGGTCCCTACCCGCCGTATGGAGGGCCTGGTGACGGCCGCTCTGCCAGAGAAAGCTTTCTGTGACATCGTATACCCTCCCCCCGTAGGCAATGTAAGCTGGGCGGCCGTCCCGGCCATCGAAGCGGGCCAGCTCCTCCAAGGAAAACTCCCTCACTTGAGGAACTTGGAGACGAATGGTGAGGGCTCCCCCCGGCGCATGAAGTGGCCCGAGGGCCCCTCTCCCAGGAACTCCGAGAACCAGGATTCGTGCTCGATCTCCTCGTGGAGGATGGAAAGGGCAAGGTCGTAGGTGCGGTGGTCCTTCCCGGCGGTCATGTTGCAGATCTGGGTGTAGCCGCGGACGGCGCAGCGCTCGGCCTCCACAAGCACCTTGAGGATCGCCATGACCTCCCTTGGGTCCTCGGGGAGCCGGGCGGGCCGACAGGCCGAGAGGTTGTGGAACTCCACCATGTCCTCGGGGAGCCTTCCCCCGAGCTCGTAGATCCTGGGGACCAGGGCCTCGAAGTGGTTCCGGTCCTCGATCCTGGCCACCTCGGCGATCTCCTTTATGGTCTCGCCCTCGAGGCCGATGAGGTTGGCCCGGAGGATGGTGTAGTAGTAGTAGGTGGTGAGCTCGGCAGCGGCGTTTTTCACCAGAAGCTCCAGGAGCTCATCGACGTTCACCCCTGCCCGTTCCACCATTTCCCGTGCTACTTTGGCCATGCTTCCTCCTTTTTTCCTTGGCAGTTTGGGCACAGGCCAAGGAAGATGAGTTGGTGTCCCAGCACCCTGAACCCCTGGCCCAGGTCCAGGCCGTCCAGTTCCCGGCGGTAGGGGAGCTCGAGGTCGAAGGCCCGGCCACAGGCGGTGCAGCGAAAGTGGTAGTGGGGATGGGTGTTGGGGTCGAAGCGGTCCGGGCCGTTTCCCTGGAGCTCCTTCAGCTTCCCCTCCCGGGCCAGGGCCCGCAGGTTCCGGTAGACGGTGGCCAGGCTGATCTGCGCCCCCTTTTCCCGGAGCTCCTGGTAGAGCTCCTCTGCGGTGGGGTGGTCAGTGCGGCCCTGGAGGGCCTCCACGATGAGCCGCCTCTGCCTGGTCCACCGCCAACCGGTCCCCCCCTCTCTTTTCATGATCATCATTTGCATTTTAACCCGGATCGATCCCCGGGTCAAGGGTGGTGTAGAACCCCTAGTCCCGGGGGGAGAGCAGGGCCGGAAGAAGGCCCCCGACGGGCTTCCCTGAGGCGATGAGCTCCCGGATGGCCCCTTCCCCAGAAAGGTCCCCCAGGAGGATCGCCCCCACCAGGCTCCCCTGCCGCACCACCAGCTTCCTGTAGCTCCCCCCCTTTGGATCGACCAGCCGGTGCTCCTCCCCAGGCCCCCCTTGGGCTTGGGTTTCCCCCAGGCACAGAAGGTCCACCCCCGCCACCTTGAGCCGGTTCTGGACCACCGTCCCGGCATAGACGGCGCTGCCCGGCTCGACCATGTTGGCCGCCGCCACCTCCGCTTGCTCCCGGGCCGCCGGGATGATCCCGTACACCCTCCCCTGCCACTCGGCGGCGTCCCCGCAGGCGTAGACGCCCGGGGCGGAGGTGGCCATGCGCTCGTCCACCACGATCCCCCGGTCCACGGCAAGGTCCGCCTCGGCCGCCAGGGCGGTGCGGGGGCGGATCCCAGCCGCCATCACCACCAGCCCCGCCTCGATCTTCTCCCCGGACTCAAGGACGGCCCGCTCCACCTGCCCCCTTCCCTCCAGGGCACGGCAGCTTGTGCCGACGATCACCCGGATCCCCAGCCCTTCAAGCCTCCCTTTCAAGACCTCCCCTCCCTCCCGGTCCAGCTGGCGAAAGAGGGGCCACAGGGAGCGCTCCAGCACCACCACGGAAAGGCCACAAGCCCGCAGTGCCCGAGCCGCCTCCAAGCCCAGCCACCCCCCGCCGATCACCAGGGCGGCGTGGGCGACTTCGGCTCGGGCCCTGATCCGCTCCACATCGGCCGCGGTCCGCAGGGTGAAGACCCCAGGGAGGTCCGCCCCGGGGATGGGCGGGCGGAAGGCCTCGGCCCCGGTGGCGAGGAGCACCCGGTCATAAGAAAGCTCCTCCCCACTGGACAAAAACACCCGGCGCAGGGCCGGCTGCAGCCCCACCGCCGCGCTCCCGGGGCGGTACTCGATCCCCTGGCCCTCGTACCAGGACAGGGGATAAGGGGAGATATCGTCCAGGGACTTATCCCCGGACAGGACGTCTATAAGCCCCGGCCGCAAGTAGTAGGGGCGGGGTTCGGCCTCCACCAGGGTCACCTGGGCCTTGGGGGCCAGGTTCCTGAGCCTGCGGGCGGTGGTGACCCCGGCGATCCCGCCGCCCACTATCAGGTACCTCAAGACAGCTTCTCGAACATGGACTTGGGCGCCCCGCACTCCGGACAGACCCAGGACTCCGGCAGGTCCTCAAACGGGGTGCCGGGGGCCACGCCCTGGGAGGGGTCCCCTTCCTTGGGGTCGTAAACCCAACCACACACGGTGCACTCCCACTTCTCCATCGTCTACCTCCTTAAAAGTCATGGTAAGGTGCCGGGGCCCAAGGGGGCAAACCTGGACCCGGCGGGGGATCGAGGCCCTCCTCACCGAGTGATGGCCCGGCGGACGTATCTCCCCACCATCTGGTGCAGGTAATGGAGGGCGTGGTCGTAACCCCGCAGGGCCTCGCTCATGGTGTACTGGAGCGTGCGGGCAAGCCACAGCCGGAACAGGAGCTCCCGCCAGTCCTCATCCTGGGAGGAGAAGTGTTCGAGGAGCGCCTGGTAGGTCAAATACCAGACCTCCTCGTCCATGAAGCCGAACCGGGGGAAGCTTCGGCAGGCCAGCATGCCCTCCCAGACCTTGCGCGGGAGACACGCAAGCAGCTCCTCCTGTCTTGGGGTCCAGCCCTCCGAGAGCAGGGCAAGCGACCCCTCGATGTCGTAGCCGATCTTCTCCCGCACCTCCTGAGGTACGGGGCCGGGATACTCTATCCGGTGCGCCCCGCCCTCCGGCACCTGTTCTTCCTTGAGCGATTGGACGGCGGCGAAGCACTCGATTAGCATGGTTTTCAGGTCTGTGAGCTTGCCGTAGAGCTTGTGTAGCTTCCCCACCCCGATGTATGTCTCGTAGATGCTCGCGCCATGTTGAACCATGGCGAACGTGTACAGGGTGTCTATGCCCCAGTCGCTCTGGCGTCGTACCCGCTCGTCGGCGAGCAACCGCTCGGCAAGCGATCTGGTAAGCAAAAGCTCCCCTCCCAGGGGTTGCTCGATCCAGGGAAGCACGCTCTTTGGCCACAGGAGGGCGAACCCGGTCCGGGTGATGAACCAGGTGATCATGGCGTCCGTGCTGGCCCGGGGGAAGTAGTGGCGTACCACCTGGTAGCCCTGATCCGCCCCCTCCTCGGCCTTGGTTATCCATTCCTCCGAGAAGGAAAGGATGTCGGCGTCGTAAAAGTGGATCCGTTCAAGATCCGTTTCCTCAAGGAAATACTTGAGGGCGGTGTTCATCCCGTCCCCTTTTCCGGGGCGCCTGTCGCCCAGCCTCTCCTGGAGCAGCACCACCACCCTGACCCCGGCCTTGCGCTGTATGGCTGGGGCCTCCCTCCGCACGGCCTTGAAGCACTCGTCCTCGGCAAAGCCCACGCAAAGCACCTCGCGCACGCGGGGATGGGAGGCCGCAATGCGCACGTTCTTTAACAGGACCTCAGGGTCTTCATCCTTGAACGGGAACGCTACCAGGCTCATGTTCCCTCCCTGGCTTCAAGGAAGCGGGATCGCCTCCCCCGTTTGGCCATCAAACAGGCGGATCTTATCCTGCACCAAGGTCAGGCCCACGTCCTGTCCTGGCTGCAGCGGGATGTCCGGGCTAGTGGCCACCTTCAGCACGTCGCCGCCCACCTGGACCGTGAGGAGTTGCTGGGCGCCCAGGGGTTCGGCCACCACCACCCTGGCGGGGAGCTGGCCGGGACCAACCTGGGGCTGGACCTCGATGTTCTCCGCCCGGATCCCCAGGAGCACTGTCCCTCCTGACAGCCCCGCCAGGGCTGCCCACCATCCCTCCGGCACGGGGAGCTTGAACTGATCTACCCTCAGCTTCACCCCCCCGTCGCCCTTTTCCACCGCTGCTTGCAGGAAGTTCATGGGCGGGGTGCCGATGAACCCGCCTACGAACACGGTGGCCGGGTGGTCGTAGACCTGGGTTGGGGTATCGAGCTGCACTATCTCCCCTTCCCGCATCACCGCGATCCTGTCCCCCAAGGAGAGGGCCTCTATCTGGTCGTGGGTGACGTACACGGTGGTGGTGCCGATCTCCCGGTGCAGGCGCTTGAGCTCCGCCCTCATCTGGAGCCTAAGCAAGGCATCCAGATTCGACAGGGGCTCGTCCATGAGCAGCACCTCCGGCCTCATCACAAGAGCCCGGGCCACCGCCACCCTTTGCCTTTGCCCACCGGAGAGCTGCGAGGGATAGCGATCCAGGAGCTCGTCTATCTGGAGGAGCCCGGCCACCTTCTGCACTGCCTTTTTTATCTCCTCTTTGGGCAGGCGTCGCATCCTGAGGCCGAAGCCGATGTTCCTCTCCACGGTCATGTGGGGGAACACGGCGTAGCTCTGGAACACCATGGCGATCCCCCGTTTGGCCGGGGGGAGCTCGGTCACATCCCTCCCGGCGATGTACACCCTGCCCCTGTCCACCCGTTCAAGCCCCGCGATGCAGCGCAGGGTAGTGGTCTTGCCGCAACCGGAGGGACCGAGGAGAACCAGAAATTCCCCTTGCTCCACCGAAAGGTCCAGGTTCTTGACCGCCTCCACCTTTCCGAACGTCTTCCGTATCCCCTGGAGCTCGATCTTCCCAGCCATGGTTCACCTCTCGGCCGTGGCCCCTCCCCACATATGGAAGAGGTACCTCCGGATTAGGAACATGAAAAGCAGCGCGGGGAGGATCATGAAGAACCCCCCGGCGAACCGGAAATCCAGCGGCGAGGCCTGGATGGTGGTGATGATGTGGGCCGGCAGGGTCCGGTTGCGCACCGTGAGGATGGCCGCGGCGAACACCTCGTTCCAGGAGATGACGAAGGTGAACATGGCCGCCGCGGCAAGCCCCGGAAGAGCAAGCGGCAAGGCCACCTGGACAAACGCCCTCAACCGGCTGCACCCCAGGGTCATGGCCGCCTCCTCCAGGTCCTTGGGCACCCCCATGAAGATCCCAGTGGTGATTATCACGGCAAAGGGCAGGGCCATGGCGGTATGGACCAAAGCCACCCCCACCAGGGTGTCGTAAAGCCCCCACCTGATGAAGGTGGTGGCCAAGGGGACGGCGAGGAGTGCGGTGGGGAACATCCGGGTGATGAGGATCCCCAGCCGGAACGCCTCCCTCCCCCGGAAGAAGAAGCGGGCAACGGCATACCCTGCCGGTGCCCCCACCGCCAGGGTGAAAACAAGCGTCAAAAGCGCTACCTGTACGCTGTTTAAAAGGGACCTCACCACCCCATGGGCCCCCAGGAAGAACCGCATCGTCTCCAGAGAGAAATGACTAGGAATGATGGTTTTTGGCCAAAGATAAAGCTCTTGCCGGGGGGTGAAGGCGGAGATGCCGATCAGGAATATGGGGATGAGCACCCATAGGGCCAGCGCGAGGATGGCCATGTAGATCAGGGTTTTTCGCAAGAGATAGCGGTAGCTCATCCGCGGATCGCCTCCCTCCTGGGCCTCAGGTATCTCAGGTAAACCCAGGTCATGGCGATGGAGATGGCCATGAGCAACACCGCATAGGCGGAGGCGACGTGGGAGTTGCGGTACAGGAACTGCCAGAAGTACGCCTCCCCGGCCAGGACAGGGGTGATCTGGCCGGCCAGGGCAAGCACCACGGCAAAGGTCTGTAGGGCGAAGATGGTCCGGATGATCAGGGCCGACTGCAAAGAAGGCTTAAGCAAGGGGAGGATCACATACCAGATCTTCTTCCACCCCCTCGCCCCCAGGACCTCGGCGGCTTCCAGGTAATCCTTTGAGATCATCTGCAGGCCCGCCACCAGGATCACCATCACGATGGCGGTGGCCCGCCAGTGCTCCGCCGCCACTACGGAAAGGAAGGTGAAGCCCACATTTTGATAAGATAGATAGTGGATCGGCTTTTCGATTACCCCCAGGGCGTAAAGGATCGAGTTCAAAAAACCGCGGTGGGTGAAAATCGAAAGCCAAATGAGGCCGGCAGCCAGGTCCGATATACCAAGCGGAATGGCAAAGAGGTACAAGAAGAACCTGGACCCCCTCACCCCGGTGTTGAGGAGGAGGGCCATGGCAAGCGCAGTTATCACCTGCAACGGGACGATGGTGATGGCAAACAGGAATGTGAACTTAAGGGCATCAATAAAGCGCACATCAGAAATCATCTGTTTAAAGTAATCTAAAGTGAATCCGCTATCCCCATAGAAGGCGAGCCCGATCGCCCGGAAAAGCGGCATCAGGAAGAAGACCCCGATGAAGGCGAGGGTGGGAAGGAGAAGCCAATAAGGGAGCAAAGTGTCCGTCCCCAGCAGCTTGCGCAGCCTTTCGATCATGGAGGACAAAGGGGACGGGGAGGCGCAATGCCCCCCGCCCCCTTTCCCGCTACTTGCCGTCGGGGGCCGGATACGGGGCCCCAGCCTCTAGGTACAGCTCCCGCATGCGGGTAGCCTGCTGGCGCAGGTACTCTGCGTCCACCGGCTGCCCCTGGATGACGAACTTAAAGAAGGTGTCCGTATAGATCTTCTTGTACTCGTCGGAGATGCCCCCCGGGATAAAGCAGACGATGCCGTCCGGGGAGGCCGCCTGGGCGGACACCCCTTTGGCCAGGATCTGCAGGGCCCCGGCCGGTACCGCCCCCGCCGCCTCCTCCGCCACCGGGAAGAACCCCACCCCCTCCAGGATCTTCACCTGCACCTCGGGGGTGGTGAGGTAGGTAATGAGCCGGGCGGCCGCCTCGGGATCCGGCGAGGTCCCCGGGATGGCTAGACCAGCGAGCACCGAGATGAACCCGCGGCCGGCAGGACCGGCCGGAGAGGGGACGGCTATGAAGTCGTTGGGCCGCTGGACGATGGCCTCCTTGACCCGGGCGGTGTGGTCCCAGGCGATCCAAACCTCCTCCGACAAAAGCGGCGTGTCCATGGCGTCCCAGGTGGGGGCGGCGGGGTTCACGTACTGCCAGAGCTCCTGCATGTAGCTCCACATGTCCACCGCGGCGGCGGAGTCGAAGGCCAGCACCTGGTAGCCGGTGAAGGAGGGGTAGAGGTAGCCGTGGATGAAACGATGGATCAGGCTCTTGGGCCCGGCCGGGATGCCGAGCTTCTGCTCCCCGGTGGCCTCATAGACGTTCTTGGCCCAGGCAAGGAGATCATCATAGGTCAGGGCCCAGATGTTGACCCCTACCGGAAGATAGGCCAGGGCCTTGACGTTCACCACCACGAGGTAGGTGGCCTGCATGAGGGGGATGTACACCTGCTTTCCAGCCATCTGGCCCTTGGCCATCAAGGTGGGGCTGATGGTGCCACCCGGGATCACCCCACTCACATCCGCCAGGGCATAGGAGAAGGGCGCAAGGTCCCCATGAAGGCCACAGAGCACCGCGATCTCGCCTGCCCCGGCCCTGTATTCGGCCTCGATTCGAGAGGAGAACTCCGCGTACTCAACGTTTAAGAGCTCCACAGAGATGCCCGTCTCCTCAGCGAAGGGGGCGAGGATCTGGCTGCGCACGAACTCCCCTTCTGCAATAGGTGTAAATTGAGTAGACATCCAGGTAATGTCTGCCGCCGACACCAGAAGCCCACAGGCTAGCACACCTAACAGGATCAACCGCTTCACTTGTACCTCCTTTTCCTTATGTAACCTAGAAACCTCTCCTCAAGGCGAGCTTCCTTCGGCCTATCACCCCCCGGAAAGATTGATCCAAACCATTCTACCGGCCCAGCAAGGGGGCGTCAAGAGAGGACGGTATTTAAAGTGCTGTTGCCTTGCGGGCAGGGTGGCCGGGCGATGGGGGACAACGGTCGCTTTGGGAGGGGGTAGCGGTCGTTGAACTCCCCGGCCCCGTGTATACAATGCGGGCCAAGGTCACCGACCATGTCGCGGATCGGTATATGTCATTTTCGGGTGGGGGAAACGGACGGGGTGTCCCTGGAGATCGATAAATGGCGGGGGGCCCTGGAGGCACTGGGACATGAGGTCTTCCTCTGCGCAGGGAGGTCCGGCGGGGAGGAGGCCTTCCTCATCCCGGAACTGTCCCTGGACCACCCGGAGGTGGAAAAGATAAGACGCAACGCCTTCCAGGCCTTCTCCGATTACCCCTCCGAAGGCGAGCTGCACGACCACATCGAGGCCGTGGCCTCCCGCATCGAGCGGGGGCTGCGGCATTTCGTGGAGGTCTACGATATAAACCTGTTGATCGTAGAAAACATCTGGTCCCTTTCCCCCCATCTCCCCGCCACCCTGGCCCTGTGGCGCACGGTGAGGGGCCTGCGCCTACCGGCCATCGCCCACCACCACGACTTCTACTGGGAAAAGGACGACTACCGGGGCCCCACCTGCGGGCTTGTGCGGAGGCTCCTTTCCCAGTACTTCCCCCCCAAGGACCCCAGGATCCTGCACGTGGTGATAAACCGCCTGGCGCAGGGGGAGCTGCGCCGACGGGGGATCGAGTCCATCGTGGTCCCCAACGTGCTTGATTTCGAACAGGGGCCAAGGGTGGATGAGTTCAACCAGGATTTCCGGGACCGGTGCGGGCTTGCCCCAGGGGATGTGGTGCTGCTCCAGTCCACCAGGATCGTGCGGAGAAAGGGGATCGAGCTGGCGGTGGATCTGGCCGCCCTCCTTTCCCACCCCAGGTTCGCCGAGGCCCTGCGCCGCCGCATCCGGGCCCGCGGCGCCTGCGGGGAGCCGCACCCGGTGCTCCTTCTGCCAAACGTGGTGGAGGATCCCCCCTATTTAGAACAGCTCCAGGACAGGATCTCCCGTCGGGGGGTGGACGCCAGGTTCGTCTCCGGGCACGTGGCCTTCAAAAGGGCCCAGTACGACGACAGGAAGATCTACTCCCTTTGGGATACCTACCTATTTGCCGACGTCATGACCTACCCCTCCCTGCAAGAGGGATGGGGGAACCAGTTCCTGGAGGGGGTATGGGCGAAGCTCCCCCCGGTTGTGTTCGAGTACCCGGTCTTCAGGACCGACATCGCCCCGCTTGGCTTCAGGTGCGTGTCCCTGGGGAAGTCCCTAAAGCGGGATGCCGACGGCCTGTGGCGGGTCCCCGAGCCGGCCCTCCGCCGGGCGGCCGAGGAGACGGCCAAGCTCCTTTCCTCCCCCGGCCAGTATCAGCGGGTGGTGGAGCACAACTTCTTCCAGCTCGCCCGGAGGAACCTTTCGGTGGCGCGCCTCCGGGAGCTCTTGGGGGACATGGTGACAAGGAGCCTGGCGGGCAGCCAAGGAGGCCTTTTTGTCCGGCCGCATTGAGCTCGTGGTGGGGGTGTGCACGAAGGACTGCGCCTCCACGATCCGGGGGGTGCTGGAGGCCGTGGACCAGGGCCTGGCCAGGTTCTTCACCGGGCGCCGCGCCCTGATCGTGGTGTCCGACGGCTTTTCCTCGGACGGGACCAGGGAGGTGGCGGCAGGGGTCCCCACCCGGGCAGAGCTCGCCGTGCTCCCCCAGCGGGGCGGGCCGGGGAAGGGCATGGGGGTGCGCACCATCCTGGAGGAGGCCGCCTCCCGCCGGGCCCAGGCCATCGCCCTGGTGGATGGCGACCTCACCAGCATCCGCCCGGAGTGGATGGAGCTCCTCCTCTCCCCAGTCCTTGCCGGGGCAAGCCTGGTGGTCCCCATCTACCTGCGCCACCCCCACGACGGGGTGATCACCAACCACCTGGCATATCCGGTGGTGAACGCGCTCCTGGGACTTGGGGTAAGGCAGCCCATCGGGGGGGAGTTCGCCCTGTCCGGCAAGTTGGCGGAGGCCCTCCTCGCAAGCCCCGTCTTTCCAAGCCGATTCGGGATCGACATCTTCATCACCGTGACCGGGGCGGTGCTCGGGGGAGGGGTGGTCCAGGCCGCCCTGGGGGTGAAGGAACACGAGTCCACCAAACGATACGCCGACCCGGAGGCGCTGCTTGTCCCGATGTTTCATCAGGTTGCGGGGACCCTGTTCCGTTTGCTGCATCACTTCCGGGATCACGTGAAAAAGGTAAAAGGGGTGCGGGACGTGCCGCAGGTGGGGGAGCTTCCCCCGGTTGAGCCCGCCCCGGTGCCGGTGGACGAGGGGCGTTTGCTTGCTCGTTTCCGAAGGCTCGTGGGGGAGAGGATAGAGGGGAAGAACACCTTCCTGGGCCCCCTGGCGGAGGAGGTGGTGGGGCTTTCTGGGCTCCCCTTGGACGGGTTCCGCTTCCCCGTCCCCCTGTGGGCGGAGGCGGTCTACCGGGCGATCTGCGCCTTCCCGAGCTCTTGTGATGTGCTGGGGGTGCTGGAACCCCTATGGCAGGGAAGGTACCTGGCCTTCGTGCGCCAGACAAAGGGCCTTCCCGTGGCGGAGGCAGAACAGGTGATCCGCGACCAGCTCGCCGACTTCAGCAGGCTGCGGGGGATAGTGGAGGGGTGTCTGTGAAGACGGTCATCCTCGCCGGGGGGTATGCACGGCGCCTGTGGCCCATCACCCTGGATCGGCCAAAGCCCCTCCTCCCGGTGGCGGGAAAACCCATCTTGGACTACCTTATGGAGCGCTACCCGTTCCCTGAGCCGCCCATCCTTTCCACCAACAGGAGGTTCGCCGCCGATTTCTCGGCCTGGGCAAAAGAGCGCGGCTATAGCATCCAGCTCGCGGTGGAGGACACCGCTGCCGAGGAGGAAAAACTGGGCTCGGTGGGGGCCCTGGCCCGTTTGGTAGAGGTGCTGGACCTCAAGGACGACCTCCTTGTTATCGGCGGCGACAACCTCTTCTCCTTCGAGTTGGGCGAGCTGGTGGCCTCCTTCCACGGGGAGGTGCTGGTGGCCCTCTACGAGCTGGGGGACCCGCAGGTGGCCCGCCGGCGGTACGGGGTGGCGGTGGTGGAGGGCGACCTTGTGGTGGGGTTTCAGGAAAAGCCCGAGGACCCAAGGTCCTCCCTGGCCAGCACCGCCTGCTACGTCTTCCCCCGAAGGGTGCTCCCCCTCTTCCGCGATTTCCTTAACCAGGCCCCGGCCGGCCAGGATGCCCCCGGCTACTTCCTCTCCTGGCTCCTTTCCCGGGAGAGGATCCGGGCGTTCGTGTTTCGGGAGGGGTGGTTTGACATCGGCGGCCGGGAGGCCTATATCGCTGCCAACCTCCACTTCAACGGGGGCAAAAGCTGGATCCACCCGGAGGCGGAGGTGCGGGGCTCCCGGATCGAGCGCTCGGTGGTGCTCGGCCCCTCCTTGATAGAAAACAGCCGGCTTTCTGGGTGCGTGGTGGACGAGGGGGCAGAGCTTTCCGGGGTGGAGCTCGAGGACACCCTGATCGGCCGGGGCAGCCGGCTTAGGGCTGCCGATTGACATCCGCCCCCGCCGGCCGGAGAATGCCGTATTCCAAAATCTGGGGTGATTTGAGTGCGCAGGTTGTGGCTTGTGCCGATAGCAGTGGTACTCGGACTTAGCGCCCTTGGACAGGAGCCGGTGGCGTTGGTGAACGGGCAGGAGATCTCCCGCCAGGAGCTGGAGCAGGCCACCGGGCTCACCTCCCTGATCTACACCATCTACCAACAATTCCCCCGTTTTGCCCAGACGTTGCTTACCACCGAAGAGGGATCCGCCCTCATCCGCCGCTATCAGCGGGATGTCCTGGAGCAGCTCATCCTAAGGGAGCTGGAGGTTCAAGAGGCCGAGGCCCGAGGCCTTGAGCCGGATGCGGCCACCCTGGAAGCCAAGGTACAGGAGACAATGGATCAGATCCTGATGCAGAACGACCTCACCGAGGAGGAGCTTTCTGACATCCTTGCGCAGCAGGGACGCACCCTGGAGGGCTTCCGGGAGGAGGTGACCGTTCAGGTCAGGGAGCAGCTTATGATCCAGGCCCTTCAGGAGGCGGTGACGGCCCCTGCCTCGGTGAGCGAGGAGGAGATCGAGGCCTATTACCAGGAACATCCCGACAGGTTCACGGATGAGGCGGGGGAGATAAGGCCCCTGGCCGAGGTACACGACGACATAGAGGCCCTCCTCCTTGACCAGAAGCGGGGGGAGCTTTGGAGGAGTTGGCTAGAGGAGACCCGAGCCGCGGCCGACGTCCAGATAATGCTTGAGGGGGGAAGCTAGGGGTAGATGCCGGAGCTCAGGAAGGGCCCGCTTGTGGGGCGATGGGTGATCGTGGCCCCGGAGCGGGGGAGGCGTCCCTCCGACTTCCGGGTCGAGGCCGCCCCCGAAGTACAGCCGAAGGAAGGCTGCCCCTTTTGCCCGGGAAACGAGCACCTGACCCCGCCTGAGGTCTACAGGGTCCCCGGGCCAGGGGGCGGCTGGCGGGTGCGGGTGGTGCCGAACAAGTTCCCGGCCCTCTCCGACTATCCGGCCCTGGACCCGGCCCCGCAGGGGCCCTTCCTGCGGCTGAACGGGGTGGGGGCACACGAGGTGGTGATCGACTCACCCGATCACGCCCATGATCTGGATGGGCTCTCCCAGGAGCAGGTGGAGCTGGTGGTGGAGGCCTGGGTACACCGGCTCCGGGCCTTGGGCGAGCGGTTTCATTATGTGCAGCTTTTCCGGAACCACGGAGGGGGCAGCGGGGCTTCCCTCTCCCACCCCCATTCCCAGATCATCGCCACCCCCCTGGTCCCCCCCGAGGTGGAAGGCCGGCTGAAGGCGGCCCTGGAACACTGGCGGCGCCACGGCACATGCGTGGTCTGCACCCTCATCGAAAAGGAACTTTCAAGCGGGGTCCGGGTTGTGGAGGCCTCCGAAAGGTTCCTCGTCCTCACCCCATACGACTCCCGCTTCCCGTTCGAGCTTTCGATCGTTCCCCGGTTCCACTCCCACGATTTCCGCTCCATGAACCCAAAGGACAGGGCCGCTTTTGCCGCCACCTTGCGGAGAACACTTGCCCGGATCAAGCGCCTGTTGGGGGACATACCGTATAACCTGTGCCTCCAGACGAGCCCCACCCCCAAGGGGGATTGGCCCGGGCTTCCGGTCTGGTACCATTGGCAGCTGGAACTCCTCCCCCGGCTTACCAGGCCGGGTGGGTTCGAATGGGGGACGGGGATCTACATCAACCCCATGCCCCCGGAGGAGGCAGCCCGGCATCTGCGGGAGGTTGTAAGAGGAGGTTAGCCATGCCGTATCTAGGTGGTGAGGAACTAAAAAGGGTGTATGAGCTGGCCCAGCGGGACAGGTTTGCCCTTGTGGCAAACAACTTCGCCGAGCCCAACGTGCTTTTGGGGCTCCTTTCGGCCTATGAAGAGGCAAAAAGCGACCTTTTGCTTCAAATCTCCTTGGGAGCGGCGAAGTTCGCGGGGGGTGGAAGACCCCTTCCTGGCCTGAGGGCTTTGGTGGGCTATGTGCGGGCCCTGGCCGCCGGGACGGGGATCGGGGTGTTCGTCAACTTAGACCACATCACCCCCGATCACATCGATGATTTCCTGAGGCCGGCCATCGAGGAGGGGCTGTGTTCCTCGGCGATGATCGACGCCTCGGCCCTCCCTTTTGAGGAGAACGTGGCCGCCACAAGGGAGGTGGTGAAGTTCGCCCACCCGCATGGCGTCCTAGTGGAAGGGGAACTGGGGAAGATCAAAGGGGTGGAGGACGAGGTTGCCTCGGACGAGGCCTTCTATACCGATCCCGATGAGGCCCTGGAGTTCGTGGAGGAAACCGGGGTGGACCTCCTGGCCGTCTCGGTGGGGACCCAGCACGGGGTGTCAAAGGGGCGGGATCTCGTGTTGCGGGTGGATCTGGCCCGGAGGATAGACGAACGGCTGCGGGGTGCAGGCTTTCGGGTGCCGCTGGTTTTACACGGGGCGTCGGGGCTTTCGGGGGATCAAGTCAAGGCCCTGGTGGCAGCCGGGGTGTGCAAGGTGAACAAGGACACCACCTACCAGTACGTGTACGCCCAGGCCGCCTGTTCCTTCTACCTGGAAAGTCGGAACGCCATCCTCCCGCCCGAGGGGGTCGCCTTCGACCCCATCACCTTCGAGGCCAGCTCCGGCCAGTGGTCCCCCGAAAAGAAGCTGTTCGACCCTCGGGTGGTGGGGAGGAAGGTTCAGGCCGCCATCTCCGAGGTGGCCAGGGAGTGCCTGCGGCAGGTGGGTTCGGAAGGGAGGTCGATTTATGCCTGAGCTTAAAAGGATAGGGGTTCTCACGGGAGGGGGGGATTCCCCAGGGATAAACTCGGCCCTTAGGGCCATCGTCAGGCGGGCTTCCGCCGAGGGGATCGAGGTGGTGGGCTTCCGGGACGGCTGGAAGGGGCCCATCGAAGGGGAGGCCCAGCCCCTCACCCTGGCCGACGTCTCGGGGATCCTGTACGTGGGGGGGACCATCCTGGGCACCTCCCGCACCAACCCCTTCCGAAAGCGGGACCGGGACGGGGAGACGGTGTGGGAGCCAACGGAACGGGTGGATGCCATCCTCGCCAACCTGGAGAAACTCTCGGTGGACGCCCTAATCGCCATCGGGGGGGATGACACCCTGGGGGTGGCCCATCGGCTGGCCGCCTATGGGGTGAAGGCGGTGGGCATCCCCCAGACCATCGACAACGACATCGGGGGAACGGATTTTGCCATTGGCTTCCATTCGGCCCTGGCCACGGTAACCGACGCCCTGGACAAGCTCCACACCACCGCCCATGCCCATCATCGGCTGCTCATCGTGGAGGTGATGGGGCGGGACTCCGGCTGGATCGCCGTCTATGGGGGCCTGGCCGGGGGGGCGGATGTGATCATCGTCCCCGAGGGGCCGCCGGAGGGCTCCTTCTCCGTGGATGAGGTGGAGGAGGTGGTGCGCCGGCGCCTTGCGCAGGGGAGGAGGTTCTCCATCGTGGTGGTGGCGGAGGGGGCCCGCCCCCGGGAGCTGGGGGGAAAGCAGGTGGCAAGTGGGGAGGTAGACGCCTTCGGGCACGTGCAGCTTGGGGGGGTGGGCTATTGGCTGGCCGGCGAGCTCAAGAAAAGGAACCTCCCCCTTACCCCCAGGGTTACGGTTTTGGCATACCTGCAGCGGGGTGGGGCTGCCACCCCGTTCGATCGGCTCTTGGCCACCCGATTCGGGGTCAAGGCGGTGGAGTTCGCCCTGGAGGGCCAGTTCGACGTGCTCACCGGCCTTTGGGGCACGGAGGTCCGGGCCGTCCCACTGGAGGAGGCACTGGCCCAATGCCCCAAGCCGGTTGATCCAGAGCTCCTGCGGGTGGCCAGGGCCATCGGGATCGGCTAGGAGGTGGGTCAGGTGTGAAAAGGGTGTTGCTCCTCTCCTTGGCTTTGGTGGGGCTGGTGGCCGTGGCGGCCAACCAGTCCTCGGACCTGTTCTCCCCCCTGGGGGACGTGTACCGGCTTATCCAAACCTAATTATTACCGGGCGGACCAGGTGACCGACGAGCAACTCCTCCACGGGGCCCTGCGGGGGATGATCGAGGCCCTGGACGACCCCTACTCCGCCTTCTTGGACCCCGAGGAGTACTCCCGCTGGCAGGAGTCCCTGGAAGGGGAGTACTCCGGGGTGGGGATGGAGATCACCATCCGGGATGGGAAGGTGACGGTGGTGTCGCCCCTGCCGGGGACCCCGGCCGAGCAGGCGGGGATCCGCCCCGGGGACTGGATCCGGGCCGTGGACGGAAGGTCCACCGAGGGGTGGACCCTGGAGGAGGCCTCCATGGCCATCCGGGGGGAAGAGGGGACCCAGGTCACCCTCAACGTTCAGCACCCCGACGGCACTGTGGAGGAGATCACCATCGTCAGGGCCCGGATCCACGTGGACCCGGTACGGGCCGAGTACTGGGATGAGAAGAAGGTGGGCTACGTAAGGGTCTTGAGGTTCGACTTCGAAACCCCGGCCCAGGTGGGGCAGGCCCTGTACTCGTTCCCCTTACATGAGCTCAAGGGAGTTATCCTCGACCTCCGTTACAACCCCGGGGGGGTGCTCTCCGCAGCGGTGGACGTGGCCAGCTTCTTCATAGACGAGGGGATAATCGTCCGCACCTCCGGCCCCTCCTTCGGGGCCAAGCTGTACGGTTCCAAGGGGAATTCCTTCCCCAACCTGCCCCTGGTGGTCCTGGTAAACGAGGGGACGGCTTCCGCCTCCGAGATCGTGGCCGGGGCCATCCAGGACCATGGGGTGGGGGTGCTGGTGGGGCGCAACACGTTCGGCAAGGGCCTCATCCAGGAGTTCGTCATGCGCCTTCCGGATGGCTCGGCCATCAAGCTGACCACCGGGGAGTACTTCACCCCCAAAGGGCGTCCGGTACAGGATGTGGGCCTCGCCCCGGACATCCCGGTGGAGGAGGAAGGGGAAGGCGCCGACGACCCGGACATCGCGGCCGCCCTGGAGTGGATCGCCTCCCAGGCAGCCCAGCCCGTGGGAAGCCCCTAACAAGATGCGGGCGGCGGTGATCGGGGCGGGGAGCTGGGGGACCGCCTTCGCCCGGCTCCTCGCCCTGGCCGGCCACCGGGTGGCCCTATGGGCCCGCCGGGCCTCCCTCGTGGAGGTCATAAGGAAGACCGGTGAGAACCCGGAATACCTGCCTGGGGTAGCCGTTCCCCCGGGGGTTAGGGTCACCTCCGACCCGGAGGAGGCCGCCGGGGGGGCCGAGGTGATCTTCTTCGCCGTCCCCAGCCTGGCCTTGCGGCAGGTGGCAGAAAAATTCACCCCTTTTGTGCCCCCTGGGATCGGGCTGGTGCACCTTGCCAAGGGGCTGGAGCCGGGGACGGGAAGCCGCATGTCTCAGGTCCTGGCGGAGACGCTTCCCGGCCACCCCGTATTCGCCCTGTCCGGGCCGTGCCATGCCGAGGAGGTGGCCCGGGATCATCCCACCTGCGTGGTACTGGCCGGGGAGGATTTGGGGCTGGGGGGATGGCTCCAGCGGGCCCTCATGACCCCCAGGTTCCGAGTGTACCTTTCGGACGACCTTTTGGGGGTGGAGTATTGTGGGGCGGTGAAGAACGTTTTGGCCATCGGGGCCGGGATCTCCGATGGCCTCGGCTATGGGGACAACACCAGGGCCGCCCTGATAACCCGAGGGCTTGCGGAGCTGGTCCGCTTCGGCCGGGCGGTGGGGGCCAAGCCCGAGACCTTCTACGGGCTGGCCGGCCTGGGGGACCTGGTGGTCACCGCCACCAGCCAGCATTCCCGAAACCGCCGGGTGGGCATAAGGATCGGCCGGGGGGAAAGGCTTAAGGATATCCTGTCCGGCATGCGGATGGTGGCAGAAGGGGTACACACCTCGGCCATCCTGCAGGGGCTGGCCGAAAGGTACGGGGTGGACATGCCCCTGTCCGAGGCCGTGTACCGGGTGTTGCACCGGGGGGAAGCCCCCCGCCAGCAGATCGACCGGCTTATGCTCCGTCCCCCAAAGCGGGAGGACCTTTAGCCCTCATTCATCCCCCACCTTGGGGAGGAGCTTCCGCTCGGGGAACCGGGGCAGCACCTCCCCCCAAACCAGAAGGGGCAGCCTCAGCCCGATGCGCCAGCCTTCGGCAGGGGGTTCCCCCAAAAGGAACCCGAGCTGGGTGCCCACCGCGACGTTTCGCCTCCACAGCAGGGCCATGCCCACCTGCCCATCCTCCAGGGCCACGCAGCTTGTGACCCGGCCGATCAGGTGGCCTGCCCGGTCTACCACCCCGGCCCCGGCCCGCACCGGCCTTTCCCCCGGAGGGATCCGGAACCGCACCACCTCCCGGGACCAGTTTGCAAGCGCCCTGAGGTAGGCGGCCCGGCCGATGAAATATGGCTTGTGAAGCTTTACATACGGAGCGAAGCCCGCCTCATGGGGCATGATCCCGTGTTGCCCGGCAAGCTCGTGCCCGTAGAGGGGGAGCCCCGCCTCGGTACGCAGGGAGTCCCGGGCGGCAAGCCCACAGGGGAGCACCCCAAACCCCTCCCCCGCCTCCAGGAGCCGTCCCCACAGCTCCTCGGCATCCTGGGGGCGCACGTAGAGCTCGTAACCCAAGGGCTCGCCGGTGTAGCCGGTGCGGGCGCAGATCACATGCCTACCTGCGAGCTCAAGCTCCAGGAACTCGGTGCGCTTGAGGGCGGCAAGCCTCCTCCGGTCGCGGGGGGAAAGGAGCCGAGAGAGCACCTTCCGCGAGGCCGGGCCCTGCAGGGCCAGGTCCACCCGTCCGTCCTCCGCCCCCTCCGCCTTTAGGTCAAAGAGCTCCACCTCCCCGTCCGGCCCGATCCAGGGCCGCTCCGGATCCAGGGGCACCTTGCCTGAGTTCACCGCCTTCAGCCACTCCCAGTCCACGTCCTCGTTGGCGGCGTTTACTACAAGGAGAAACCGGTTCTTGTCCCGCCGGTACACCATCAAATCGTCGATGACCTTCCCTTCGGGATCAAGGAGAAAACCGTACTGGGACTGCCCGGGATGGAGCCAGCCGGCGTAGTTGGTGGTGACCAGGTTCAGGAAGGACTCCGCGTAGCGGCCGGCCACCTCAAAGCAGCCCATGTGCCCCAGGTCGAACAGGCCCGCCCCGGTTCGCACCGCCCGGTGCTCTTCCAAGGCCGAGCTGAACCAAAGGGGCATCTCGTAGCCGGCGAACTCGGCCATCTTCGCCTTGCGGGCCCGGTGCCAGGGGTTGAGGGGCGTCTTCTTGATGACGCGTGACGGGTGACGCGTGACGGGTGGGGCACCTGGGGGAAGGGGGGATCTCGTAGCCTTCAATATCTCCCGCAAGAGGGGCTCCCCTACGAAATAGGGCTTCTTGATATCGAAGAGCTCAGGGTGCCTCTCATAGAGCTCCTTTATGTCTCCCGAGATCCCGAGGAAGACCCCCTCCACCGAGCCATCCGGGTTGACCTTCAGACGCTTCCCGTCGAGGGCTAGTTCGATTCCCTTCCCGTCACGCGTCACGCGTAACGCGTCACGGATGTCCTCGACCACCGCCGGCCCCTGCACCTTGCGGTAGATGTCCTCCGGGTCGAACAGGACATATCCGTCCGCCAGCCCGGCCAGCCAGCTTCGGAGCCTCTCCATGGTCCCTGGGGGGGAGAGGACCAAAAGCCGGGGGCGCAAAAGCTCATCGTCTGGGAGCCTGCCCACGATGGCCTCACAGATGAGGGCCCCTTCCCCGTCGAAGAAGAGCGTGCGGCGGGCCTCCCCTGGCTCCAGGGAGAGGATGTGGGCGGAGGAGGCCTCGTGGAGGAGCTCCTGAGCCCTCCCCCCCCGCACAAGGAGGGCCGTTGGGGCAGGATCGCCTGCCCGCACCGGCTCCGGTTCGGGGGAGAAGCGGGCGACGAGCTCCCGTACCCGGGCCCGGGCCTCCTCCAAGACCGCAAGGGGGAGCTTGCCCCGGGGGAGGGGGCCCATGAGCCCCTGGTAGGTGAACGGGCGGATGGAGGTAAGGAGCCGAGCGGTGATCTCGGCGATCTCCCCCATCTCCTCTTTCCCCATCCCCCGCTGGGTGACCCAGGGGGTGCCGTAGCGGATCCCCCGGGCGTCGGCGGCCGAGGTGTCCCCGGGGATGGTGTTCTTGTTGGCCACAAGGCCGGCCAGGTCCAGGACCCGGGCGGCGATCTCCCCCATCAGTGGCTTTCCGTTGGGCGTCTTTATCGCCCGGAGGTCGATCACAAGCAGGTGCGTATCGGTGCCGCCGTAGGCGAGCCTGAGGCCCTGCTCGGCCAGGGCCGCCGCCAGGGCCCGGGCGTTCTCAACGATCCTGCGCTGTAGGGCCTTGAACGCCTCGGTCCTGGCCAGCTTGAACGCCACGGCGATGGCGGCGAACTTGTTCACGTGGGGGCCCCCTTGAGCCCCCGGGAACACGGCCTGCTCTATGGCCTTGGCGAGGTCCGGATCGCAGGTCAGGATAACCGCCCCCCGGGGACCACACAGGGTCTTGTGGGTGGTGAACATCACCACGTCGGCCCAGCCCACCGGGTTGGGGTACGCCCCGGCGATGGCCATCCCAGCGGTGTGGGCGATGTCGGCCAAAAGCAATGCCCCCGCCGCATCGGCTATCTCGCGGAAGGCAGCCCAGTCCGGCGCCCAGGGGTAGGAGGTGTAGCCAGCGATGATCATCTTCGGCCGGTGCCTTATCGCCAGATCCTTGATTTGATCGTAGTCCAAACGTTCGGTCCTCCCATCCACCCCATAGGGGACCACCTTGAACCTACGGCCGGACTGGTGGAACGGGGAGCCATGTGAAAGATGTCCCCCTTGGGTGAGGTCCATGGCCATGATGGTGTCCCCGGGGGAAAGCAATGCATCGTAGATGGCCATGTTGGCATTGGCCCCGGACAGGGGCTGAACACAGGCGTAGATCTCGTCGGCGGACACAAGGTCGTTTGCGAACGCCTCCGCCGCCCGCCGGCAGGCAATGGCCTCCACGATGTCCGCGTACTCCACCCCTTTATAGAACCGGCGGTCGGCATACCGGCGGAAGTAGGCGAGCCCTTCGGCCAGGTCCGAAAGGCGAGCCTCGGAGAACCGCAGCATCTCCTCCCGGGGATAGCCCTCGGCGTAGATGGAGGTGAAGGCGCTTCCCAAGGCCTCCAGCACCGCCTTTGGGGTAAGGGACTCCGAGGGGATAAGGATGATCTTGTCCTTCTGTCTCCTTTCTTCCTCCCGAATAAGCCCCTTCAGGAGGGGGTCTATCTCCTCCAATGCAAGCAGCCACAGATCTCGCTCATCCACCGCCACTCCTTTCGCGTGATTCTAACCGGATGGGGAGGGGTTGCCATCGGTCACTGTCCTCCGTTTTCCCCTCCCAGGCGAGCTCGCAGGCCAGGTAAAGGCCCCCGGAGACCAAGGAATGGCCGCCCAAGAGGAACGGGATGGGGGCTGCAAGGCATGCCCGGGCGAGCTCCTTAAGGAATGGGGTTTTGATCCGCTGGGGGAGGAGCAGGTCGCAGGAGAACCTATCCTCCGGCAGGGGCCACAGGCCGGCAGCGGCCAGGAACACCCGGGTATCCCAGATCACCCCGTCGGCCAGGGTGGAGAGCCGCTCCACAAGCTGCGAGGGGTCAAGCGGGAAGAGGAGGGACCGGACCTGGCCCTGGGCGGCACGGTTCAAGGCCTCCATCCCCCGCTCTTCCGAGAGGGCCCGCACCCGGCAGGCAGCCTGCCGGTCCAGCATCCGAAGTGCCTCCCCGCTAACCCGGCCGATGACAAGGAGCTCCCCTCCCGGCCGGGCAAGGAGCTCCAGTATCGCCCTGGCCCGCTCTTTGGGGATCTGCGCCAGGACCTCGGCGAGCTCCCGCGGGAGGTGGGGGTGCAACGCCAAGACCTGAAGCTCCCCCGGGGTGTCGATGTCAAGTTGGGTGGCACCCGACCGCTGGAGCTCATAGCAGAGGTAGCCGGCTTCCCACAGCTTCAGCCCCAACGGGTTATCACGGGAAAGGCCCCCCAACACCTCCAAGGGGGGCGGCTCGATCAAACCGAAGTCCGTGGAGTAGAAGTTGTTAAGGACGGCGTAAGGAGGGGGGGAGGGTTGGCAGCTGGCTAGCAGGGAAAGCTGCCTCTTAGAAAGCAAAAACCCGCTTCCGGAGGAGAAGTAAAGAAGCCTTTGGGGCCTTAGGGCCCTCAATATGGAAACAAGGCGGGTTCCGAAGTGCCAGCTCCCCGGCGGGTCGGCGAGCACCTCCACCGGGAGGTCCCCCCACGCCCCCGGGGTCCGGGTGGCCACCACCACCCGGCTGACCTCGGGGACTTCGCACAACCTGCGGGCTAGCTCCCGGCCGGCGGCGGTTTGGGCGGCGGCCACCAGTCCCCTCCCCCCCTTGTGCAAGAGGAGGGCCAGGGCCTGGGGCATGGCTTAGGGGTTGATCTCGTAGGGCAACAGCGCCAGCTTCCTGGCGCGGTTGATCTCCACAGCCAGCCTGTGCTGATGCTTGGCACAAAGGTGGGTGATCCGGCGGGAGAGGATCTTCCCGCGGCGGTTCATGAACTGCCGCAGCACTTCCGGCTTCTTGTAGTCGAACTCCAGGCCTTGATGACAGGCTCGGCATACACGCTTCTTCTTCTGCATGATCAAAACGGTACCTCCTCTTCAGGGGGGGTATCTGGGGTATCGTCGGGAGGGGGCTCACTTTCGAACTCGGCTTCTTGGGGTTTTGGTCCCAGGAAGTGGACGCTTTGGGCCACCACCTCGGCGATCCGGCGCCGTTCGCCGTTCTGTGTCTCGAAGGACCGGATGCGGAGCCGGCCGTCGATCCCCACCAGACGCCCTTTCTGCAAGTAAGCGGCGCAGTTCTCCGCTTGTTTGCCCCACGCCACGATTGGCACGAAGGTGGTCTCCTCCTCCCAGGTACTGGACTCCGGGTTCAGCCACCGGCGGTTGACGGCGATGCGGAAGTTCACCACGGCCCGCCCCGACTGGGTATAACGGAGCTCGGGGTCGGCGGCAAGACGTCCGGTAAGCAGCACCCGGTTGAGGTCGGACATCTCACTTTCCGTTCAGCCGGACCACCTGCCAGCGCAGGATCTCGTCGTCCATCCCCAGGCGGTTTTCCAGCTCCTTCACCCGGTCGGCCGGCAGGGTGAACGTGACAAGCACGTAGTAACCTTCACGAAAATGCTCGATCTCATAGGCCAGGATCCTGGGGCCCCATTCGTCAATCCCCTGGACCTGGCCCCCTTGGGACTCGATCACCTGGTTCACGCGCGCGATCTTCCCCCGCCGTCCCTCCTCGTCAAGATCGGGGCGCAGGATGTAGAGCATCTCATAGGCGCGGACTTCTCCAGCCAAACGCTACCTCCTTACTCAGACGGGATCGCAAAGGGTAATTTAGCCCGTTTGCCAGGGCTTGTCAACCGGTCTTGGGGGGAAACGCCCATGGCAATAGGCAAAGCTCTTGACAAGGTGGTCACAAACCACTATAATTGGGCATACTTGTATCTAGGGAGGGGGTGCTGAAGCGTGAACAAGGGAGAGCTGGTCGATCGTCTGGCTGCCAGGACAGGTCTTACGAAGAAGGATGCGCGCAAGGCTTTGGATGCCACCATTGACATCATCACCGAGGCGCTGACGGACAACGAGGAGGTACTGCTTACCGGGTTTGGCAAGTTCGAGGTGCGGGCCCGTAAGCGTTCGCAGCGCATCAACCCGCAGACGCAGAAGCGGATTACGGTGCCGGAGAAGGTGGTGCCGGCGTTCAAGCCCGGCAAGAACCTGAAGGATCTTGTGGGAAAGAGGCTAAAGGCGGTTTCGGAGCGGGGTGAGCTTAAGGTTAAGAAGGCTTAAGGGGCCTTCCTCCGGGGAAGCAGGTGCGGGGGGCGGCCTGGGGAGAAGGTGGTCGCCCCTTTTTTCCTACTTGACCAAGACCTGTGTCTTGGCTAAGCTGGCTGGTTGTAGGGTAAGCTAAAAACCAGAAGCAAGGAGGTGATGTTCGATGAAGTGGGGTGGCTATCCGGCACGGAAGCTCCTCTCCGGCAAGTGGGTGTACTACCTGCTGCTGATCCTGAGCGCCGCACTCCTTTCCGGAGCTAGCGAGAAGTGGCATCCATAGCGCTTGGGCAGCGGCCTTTATGGTGAACGGTCTTGCAGCTTACAACACGAGCACATGTTTATGTCATTTCGATATGCGCACTTGGGCTTGCGGCCTGTGGATATTGGGTAAGTAGGTTATCGTTTGCGGGCATTAGCGGGGAAGAGATCATCGCTTCCCTGCTCTTTTTTGTGGCCATAGTGGTGGCCGACCTTTTTGCCACCCTCATCCCGGCGTTTCGAAGAGACATTTCAGCCAGTGTAGCATTACACATTGCCACAGTAGTCTCTCTTGGTTCTCCATTGGGCGTCCTGATTGTCGTGGTCGCTACCTTAGCTTCCGAAATGTATCTTCGTGTGATCAACCCGAATTCGAAGGGGCAAAGGTCTTTATTTATAGCGGAAGTGGTTACTTTTAATATTACACAGGTTGCCCTGTCGCTGAGCATAACTGCAAGCTATTTCCTTTTACTGGGAGTGCCAACCGGCTATTTGGCCACAGGTCCAGACTTCCTGAAGGTTGTGGGGGGGTTTTTTATATTTGTATTTCTTAATTCATCTTTTGTATCGGGTGTAGTGAGTTTGTCCACCAGACAGCCGTTCCGGTATCTCGCGACCGAGTGGTTTAGGGACTTTTCTGTTCAGTACCTTATACTTTGCATTTCGGCTTTGCTTTTAGTGGTGCTCTACTCCCTTTCCCCATGGCACATGTTGCTGGGCCTCACGCCCCTTGTTCTCGTGCACCTCTCCTTCCGCAGCTACCTGAAAATTCGGGAGGAGGCGCAGAAGACGTTTGAGAAGGTGGTGGAGCTCTTGGAGCAGAGGGACCCCTACACAGGGGAGCACTCGGGGGAGGTGGCGGAGCTCGCCGGGGCCATCGCCCAGGAGCTGGGGCTGCGGGGCTCAGAGGTGGAGATGATCAAGGCCGTGGCCCGCGTGCACGACATCGGGAAGATCGCCGTCCCGGATCGCATCCTCCTCAAGCCGGGAAAGCTCGACCCCGATGAATGGGAGGTCATGAAACGCCACCCGGACATCGGGGCCGAGCTCCTGAAAGGACTTGAGGTCTACGGCCGCTACGCTGATATCGTGCGCTACGAGCACGAACACTGGGACGGCTCAGGCTATCCCCAGGGCCTGAAGGGGGAGGAGATCCCCCTACCCGCCCGCATCATCGCCGCGGCCGACGTTTGGCACGCCCTTATCTCCGACCGCCCCTACCGGCCCGCCTACCCCAAGGAGAAGGCCCTCGACATCATCCGCAGCATGGCCGGCCGGGTCCTGGACCCCAAGGTGGTGGGGGCCCTGCTCCGGGTGCTAGAAAGGCAAGGATGATCCTCGTCTGGGGGGCGGTGCTGGGGCTCTTGGTGGGCTGGCTCTCCGGAGGGAGGCTCCACCGGCTCGGGGGCCTGAGCCTGCGGGGGGGCTGGCTGGTGGGCCTGGCCCTGGTCATCCAAATCCTGATCTTTCCCCTGGGGGGCGGCCGGCCCATCATCCCCTGGGGAACGGTGCCTCTTCACCTTCTCTCCTACGCGTGCCTTGCCGGGTTCCTCCTCCTCAACCTACGCCACTGGCCGCTTGCCTTCCTGGCCGCCGGCTTGATCGCCAACCTCCTTGTGATCTCCCTTAACAGCGGCTACATGCCCGCGGATGCAGGCGCGCTTCTTCGGGCCGGGCTCCCCGAGCTGGCGGCCCAGCTCCAGGAGGAAAAACACGTGGGCAACGTGGTTTTGATGGGGGAAGACACCCGCCTGAACTGGCTGGGCGATTGGCTTTACCTCCCGGAGGTGATCCCCCTGGCCACGGCCTTCAGCCCCGGGGACCTGGCCATCGGGCTGGGGCTTGTGGCATTTTTCCCTTACGCCATGCGAAAGGAGGAGTAGGGGGGAGCAGGGTTTCCCTCGCCCATGCCGATTCGAACGGCGGCCTTCTGGGCCGGGTGCGTTCCCCATCGGCAGGAGGAAACCGATGGACGCATGGACCGGCCTGTCGGGCTGTAAACCCGCACCGGCTGGCACCAAGCCACGGACTAGCCGCCTTGCGAGGCGGCGCTGCTCCCCCCCGGCGTGCTGGTGTCTCTGGCGGGTGGGGCTTTGGCTTTGGGCCTCAAGCCCTAGGCTCGTTGGCCGAGGGCGGATTATAGGCCGCCTTGGCCGCTTGTCAAGGGTACAGCCGGTCGAGCAACCGCGGGAAGGGGATGGTCTCCCGGATGTGCCGGGTGCCGGCGATCCAGGCCACCGTCCGCTCCACTCCCAGGCCAAACCCCGAGTGGGGCACAGAGCCGTACCGCCTTAGGTCGATGTACCACTCGTAGGGCTCCCTGGGAAGCTCGTACTCCGAAAGCTGCTCCAGGAGTTCTTCCTCTGTGTCCACCCTTTGGGAGCCGCCGATGATCTCCCCGTAACCCTCCGGGGCAATGAGGTCGGCGCAAAGGGCGAGGGAAGGGTCGTCCGGGGCGCGCTTCATGTAAAAGGGCTTGATCCCTTTGGGGAAGCGCTCCACGAACACGGGGCGGCCGAAGTGGGCGGAAAGGGCGTCCTCGGCCGGGGCGCCGAAGTCGTCCCCGTGCTCCATCTCCACCCCATGGCTGCGCACTATCTCCACCGCCTCCGCGTAGGTCACCCGGGCGAACGGCCCCTTGACCTGGGAGAGGAGCACCTCAGGGTCGCGCTCCAGGGCCTCAAGCTCCCGCCTCCGGTCCTCCACCACGAACTCCACGATGTAGCGCACCAGGTCCTCTTGGAGCTGGAGGTTCCCTTCGTGCTCCAGGAAGGCCACCTCGGCCTCGGCCATCCAGAACTCCGTGAGGTGCCTTCGGGTCTTCGATTTTTCGGCCCGGAATACGGGGCCGATCCAGTACACCTTGCCCAGGGCCATGCAGGTGGCCTCAAGGTAAAGCTGGCCGGACTGGGAAAGATAGGCGGTGCGGCCGAAGTAGTCCAAGGGGAACAGGGTGGTGGTCCCCTCCACCGCCGTGCCCACGAGCACCGGGGCCTCGGTGGCCACAAAGCCCCTCTCCCGGAAGAACTGGCGGATGGCCCATAGGACTGAGTCCCTGATCCTGAGGAGGGGGACCTGTCTTCGCATCCTGATCCACAGGTGCCGCCGGTCCATGAGGAACCCCACCCCGTGTTCTTTTAAGCCGATGGGGAAGGGATCCTTGGGGATGTGGACCGGCTCTATCTTCTTTACGGAAAGCTCGTACCCCCCTGGGGCACGGGGGTCCGCCCGCACCGTCCCCCACATCTTAAGGGAGCTTTCCTGCGGGAGGCGCTCGGCGAGGTCGAAGGTGTCCGCCTCGGCCTCAGGGGTGACCACCCCTTGGACCAGGCCGGTCCCGTCCCGTACGATCACGAACCGCACCTTCCCCGAGGAGCGCTTATTGAACAGCCACCCCTGGAGGAGCACCTCTTCCCCCACGTGGCGGCCCAGCTCCTCTATGTAAACCGGCTGCATAACTCAGTCCCGCCTCCATACCAGCCGTACCAGGGGCTCCCCCTCGGCCTGGTGGATGGAGAGTTCCCCCTTATGGGCTGCTTGGATGGCCTTGCCGAGCCTGCGGGCCAGGTGGGGGGTGGTGGTGGCGATCTCCACCTCGCCGTCCTTGGGCTCGATCCACAGGATGCGGTGCAGGGGCCTTGTCCGCCTGGCCTCCTCCTCTTGGTTTTTCACCAGGTTCAGGATCTCCTGCCAGCGCCCTTGCCAGTAGGTCCCCTGGAGCAGGACGTAACCCCCCGGGTAGCGGTCGATCTCCCGCCGGCAGGCCGGGCAGATGGCCCGGTCGGCCCCCGGGGGGGCCTCCTCCGCCCACTGCCAGTGGCCGTCGCGATAGATGAGACCACAGCGCTCACATACGGTGGGCTCACGGTGCTTTTTCCCTTCATAATAGGGGTTGTCCGATTCCCAGCCCACCTGCCCGCGTCTTTCACCCGGCACCCTGCTCTCCCTCCTTCTCCTGAACCAGCCGCTCTATATAGGCGATGGCCTCACCCACCGTTTGGATCTTCTCCGCATCCTCGTCCGGGATCTCAATGCCGAACTCGTCCTCGAACTCCATGATCAGCTCCGCCGTGTCCAGGGAGTCGGCCCCAAGATCGTCCACAAAAGAGGCCTCGTCCGTTACCTCCTCCAGGTCGGCCATGAGCTGCTCGGCGATGATTTCACGTACCCGATCGGCAATTTCACTCATCTTTTCCACACCTCCTGAGATGGCTTTTTCTGGTCACTCGCACGGCACAAGTCCTCCGTCCACGTAGAAGACGTGCCCAGTTATATAAGAGGCCTTGGGGGAAAGCAAGAATGCGATCAGCTCCGCCACCTCCTCGGGTTTGCCCGCCCGCCCCAGGGGGATCCGGGCCAGGTACCCCTCCCGGACCTTGGGGGGGAGGGAGGCGGTCATGGGGGTGTCGATGAACCCCGGGGCCACCGCGTTGACCCGGATGCCCCACGGCCCGGCCTCCTGGGCCAGGGTCCTCGTCAAGGCCACCAGGCCGGCCTTGGCGGCAGCGTAGTTGGCCTGTCCTACGTTTCCGGTCAACCCCACCACCGAGGTGACGAAAACCATGGCCCCTTTTCGGGCCCTGGCCATCACCCGCAGGGCCTCCCGGGCACATAGGTACCCCCCGGTGAGGTGGCTTTGCAGCACTTCCTCCCACTCCTCCGGGCCCATGCGCAAAAGGAGCCTATCTTTCGTATGCCCGGCCGCATGGACCAGATAGTCAAGCCCCCCTCCCCAATCCAGGGCGGCTTGGAAGGCGGAACTCACGGCTTCCCTTTGACCCACATCGCACTGGACGAACTTGGCGTTCTTCCCAAGCAAGCCTTCCGCCGCCCTCCCCCGGGATTCGCTCCGGCCGAGGATCACCACCCTCCCACCGCTCTCCACAAGCAGCTGGGCGGTCGCCAGGCCGATCCCGGAGGTCCCCCCGGTGATCACCGCCACCTTGCCCTCAAACGTCCCCCATCACCTCCTTAAGGGCCAGGAAGCGTATCCCCAGCTTGGACCTCTTGCCAAGTCGGGAAAGGACCTCGCCAGGGCCCACCTCCCAGGCCTCCTTCACCCCCAGGCCCTCCAGGGATCTTAGGGTCTTCGTCCACAGTACCGGGGACGTCATCTGCCGGGCAAGGAGCACCTTGATCGCCTCGGGGGCGGACTCCTTTTCCCCTGAGACGCTGGAGATGAACGTGAGGCGGGGCCGGCTGAACTCCACCTCTTCGATGGCCCGGGCCAACTCCCCTTCGGCCTCGGCCATGTAAGGGGAGTGAAACGGCCCTGCTACCTTTAAGGGGATCGCCTTTCCGCCGAGCCGCTCGGCTAGCTCCGCCGCCTTTTTCAGGGAAGGTCCTTCACCGGAGATCACCACCTGCCCCGGGGCGTTGAGGTTGGCCACATAGCAGCCCGCCTGGCTTGCGAGCTCCGCCACCTGCTCCTCCGAAAGGCCCAGGATGGCCGTCATCCCGCCGGAGACGGTCATCGCAGCCCGCTCCATTAGCCTTCCCCGCAGGGCGACAAGCCCGAAGGCAACCGGCCAGGGGATGACCCCCGCCGCGGCCAGGGCGGCGAACTCCCCCAGGGAATGGCCGGCCACACAGGTTGGCTCCCTTCCCAGGCGGGAAAGGGCTTCACAAGCGAGCCACTCCACAAGGAGGATCGCCGGCTGGACCACGGCGGTCCTGGAAAGCTGTTCCGGCTCTTCCAGGATGATCCTTTTCAAGGGGAGGCTGGCGGCACGCTCGGCGGTGGCGACCATTCCCCTGGCCCAGGGTTCAGAAAGGAGCCTTTTCCCCATCCCCGGGCATTGAGAACCTTGTCCGGGGAAAAGGTATGCTACCACCTGAGCACCACCGTCCCGTAGGCCGCGCCGGCCCCGAAGGCCGTGAGGGCCACGATCTCTCCCTCCTTGAGCTTCCCGGCCCGCACGAGTTCGTCCAGGGCGATGGGGATGGAGGCGGTGGAGGTGTTGGCCACCCGGTCGATGTTGACCACCACCCGCTCCTTGGGGACGCCTAGTTTTGCGGCCAGGGGTCTGATGATCCTGAGGTTTGCCTGGTGGGGGATGAGCCAGTCGATGTCCTTTGGGGAAAGGCCGGCTTGCGCCAGGGCCTCCCGGGTGGCCCGCTCCATCATCGGGACCGCGGCCCGGAACACACCCTCTCCCTCCATCTTCAGGAAGTGCAGCCCCTTTTTCACCGTCTCCTCCGAGGCGGGGAGCCTCACCCCCCCGGCCTCGATCCGCAGGAGAGCGAGTTTATCCGCGTCCCCGTGCAGGGATACCCCTAGGATCCCAGCCTCCCCGCAAGAAGGCTCCAAAACCACCGCCCCCGCCCCATCCCCAAAGAGCACGCATGTGCGCCGGTCCTTCCAGTCCACGAACCTGGACAGGGCTTCGATCCCCACCACCACCGCCCTGCGGAAAAGCCCAGCGGAGATCGCCCCCGCTGCCAAGGCCATTCCGTACACGAACCCAGCGCACCCCGCCTTCAGGTCCATGAAGGCCGGCTCCCCGGGAAGCCCGAGCCCGGCCACTATGTGCGGCGCGGTCCCCGGGATGGGCTGCTCCGGCACGTTGGTGGCCGCGATCAAGAGGTCCACCTGCTGGTGGTCGACCCCGGCTTCTGCCAAGGCCGCCCGGGCCGCGACCACCCCCATCCCCGCCGGGGGCTCCCCCTCCGGAAGCAGGTGGCGCTTTCTTATCCCGGTACGGCTCCGGATCCACTCGTCGCTGGTGTCCACAAAACGGGCAAGATCGTCATTGGTGAGACATCTTTCAGGGAGGAAGGCCCCCGTGCCCGTGACCCTGACCTTAAGCACCTTAAGAAAGTCGGGACGAGATCCGACCAACCAGGTCGGCCTTCGCTGACCAGAAGGTCCTCTCCACCGCCGCCTCCATGGCGGAGGCGGAGGAACGGCCGTGGGCTACCATCACCAGCCCCTTTACCCCCAAAAGCGGCGCCCCATTGTAGCGATCATAGCGCATGCTGCCAGCCAGCCGGCGGAGGACCGGGGAAAGGAGCCCGGCCCCAAGGCGGCCCCGCCACGAGGCCCTGACCCCATCCTTGAGGGAGGCCCAAACGGCCTCCGCCCCCCCCTCCAGCGCCTTGATCGTGAGGTTGCCGGCAAAACCACCGCTCACCACGATGTCCACCGGGCGTTTTGTCAAAAGGTCGTGTGGCTCCACGTTGCCCACGAAGTCCGGACGCTCCGAAAGGAGGCGATGGGCCGTCCGAACCAGCTTGTCCCCCTTGATACTCTCCTCCCCGATGGAAAGCAACCCGAGCCTCGGCTCCGGGATCCCCAGCACTTCCTGGGCATACACACACCCCATGTCAGCGAACTGCAGTAGGTGCTCCGGCTTGGGGTCCGCCGTGGCCCCGGCGTCTATCAGCAAAAGCTCCCTCCCCTTCAGGCTGGGAATGGAGGCGCAGATGCCGGGGCGTTTTATCCCCGGGATCCGCCCCAAGACCAAAAGGGCCGCCGCCACCACCGCCCCCGTGTTCCCCGGGGACAGGAAGGCCTCCGCCTTCCCTTGGGCCACCAGCTCCAACCCTCGGAGGATGGAGCTGTTCTTCATCCGGATGGCCTGGACCGGGGGGGTATCCTGGGGGACGAACTCCTCACAGTCGAGGACTTCAGCGTGGGCGTCCTGGGGAAGATGGGGTTCGATCAGCCGCCTCCTCCCGGCCAGGATGAGGTGCACAGGAAGCCTCTCGGCGGCGGCCAGCGCCCCGGTCAAAAGCTCCTCTGGGGGCCGGTCCACCCCCATCACGTCCACCACGATGCGAATGGCCATAAAAATTACACCCCAAAAGCTAAGCCTTTTGGGGACCACTTCACTGTGCCGAGGGTGGGATTTGAACCCACACGGGCCTTAAAGCCCACTGCCCCCTCAAGACAGCGCGTCTGCCAATTCCGCCACCTCGGCCCAAGGGCATGTTAGCCGTAAAGCCCCTTGCCGTCAAGGGTTGCCTTGCCCCAAAGGGCGGGTTAGCCTGGGGGATGTGAGCGTGAGGTTTGGGGTTTACTCCGGGGACCCACTGGCGGTGGAACGGGCCCTGGTTCGGAGGCTCTCCCAGCTGGGGGAGGTAGAGCGGGTGACCCTGTTCGGGGACGAGCTGGAGCTGGGCCGGCTCCTCTCCGAGCTCGGCACTCGGGGGCTGTTCGGCGGGGAGAAGGCGGTGGTGGTGCGCAGGGCGGACCCCATCGCGGGCCAGGCGCGCCTGGCCGAGGCCCTGCGCCGCGGCCCCCCCCCGGGAACCGCCCTGTTCTTGGTGGGCCAGGAGCTCAAGGGGCCGTTGGTTAAATTGGCTGAGGAATCCATCTATTTCCCTACCCCTACGGGTCGGGCCCTGAAGCGGCTGGCGGGGGAGCTCCTCGTCCAGGCCGGGCTTGAGGCACGACCAGAGCTGGTGGAGCTCCTGGTAGAGGCGGCCGGCGGGGACACCCTGCACCTGGCAAGCGAGGTGGAAAAGCTCTCCTTGTGGAACGACAGCCCCCTCCCTCAAAACGAGCTCCCCAGGCTGCTTTTCTTCTTCGAGCCCACCCCCTATGCCTTCTTGGACGCGCTGGGAAAACGGCTCGTCCCGGCCTCTCTGGCCGAGCTCCGCCGGCTTCTTTCCTCAGGCTGGGACCCGTTTAGGCTCTTCTTCCTGGTCATCTCCCACCTGCGGACGCTCCTCTCCGTCCGGGCGGCCTGGGAGGAGGGAAGGCAGCCTCCTGGCCCGGATTGGCTGATCCGCAAACGCCTGGCGCAGGCCCGCCTCTTCCCTCAGCCGGAACTGATCAGGCTCCTCGGCAGGCTCCAAGAGCTCGACCTCAAGATAAAGACGGGCGCCCTCACCCCCCAGGGCGCCCTGGAGCTATTTATCCTTGAGCTTTCACCCTGACCGGGATGCGTTCCCCGATCCCGGTCGTCTCGAGGAGGAGCCTTGAGGCCACCAGGGCACAGAAGAGCGACCCCGCCACCCCCAGCGCCAGGGTGATGGCGAACCCCTCCACCGGCCCGGAGCCCAGGGAGAAAAGGATCAGGGCCGTGATGATGGTGGTGAGGTTGGCGTCGAGCAGGGCCGACATGGATTTGGCAAAGCCCCCGTTTATCGCCGCCCGGGCGGGCTTCCCCGCCCTCCGCTCCTCCTTTATCCGCTCGAAGATGATCACGTCGGCGTCCACAGTCATGCCGATGGTCAGGATGAGGCCGGCGATGCCCGGCATGGTGAGGGTTGCCCCAAACCCCCTCAGGGCAGCGAACACGATGAGCATGTTCAGGATCAGGGCGGCATCGGCCACCAGCCCCATCCAGCGGTAGTAGACCACCATGTACAGGAGCACCAGGATGAAGCTGATCAGGATGGCCATGCTCCCCCGGCGGATGGAGTCCGAGCCCAAAGTGGGCCCCACCGTCTGCTCCTCCAACACCCCCACCTCGGTGGGTAGGGCCCCAGAGCGCAACACCACGGCCAGGAGCTTCGCCTGGTCGAAGGTGAACCTACCGGTGATGGTGAGGGAGCTCTGCACCTCCCGCCACCCCTGCTGGGCGGCCTGCTTTGCGGACTCCGAGACCGCCGGGGCAGAGTAAACCACCCCATCCAGCACGATGGCGAGCCGTTCTCCCACCTGCAGGCGCCTGAGGGCCTCCGCAAACCTCTCGGCCCCAGCCCGGTTGAACTTGAGGGCGATGTAAAGCCCGGGGTTTCTAGGATCGGTCGAGGTGCGCACCTCCGCGTCGTCCAGCACGTCCCCGGTCACCATGGGCTCCCCCTCCACCAGGTAATAGGTGGCCTCGTCATGGGAGGCGAGGATCTCCTGGGTGGGGGAGGTCCGCACAAGGTCATCGGGGTTCCCGGCAGAATCGATCACCTTGCGGAACTCCAAAAGGGCGGTGCGGCCAATGAGCTGCCGGGCTTCCGCCGGGTCCTGCGCCCCGGGGATCTTCACCTCGATCCGGCTCTGCCCCAGGGGCCGGATCTCCACATTGGCAAGGCCGTATTGATCCACCCGCTGTTGAAAGATGGTGACGATGCGGTCCACCACGTCCTTGCGCTGGGACTCGCTCATTTGCTCAAGGTCTTTGGCCTCCAGCACCAGCCGCACCCCGCCCTGCAGGTCCAGCCCGAGCTTGATCACTTCCTGAAGCGGCCAGAAAGGGTACAGGAGCCCCACCGCGGCGAAAAGCACAGCGACCGTGACACCAAAGCGGATCCAGTCGCTCCTCTTCATCCTCCCTCCCTTACTTTTTCACCTTTTCCACGATGCTGGATTTGGAGATGCGGATCTTGGCCCCCTCTTCCAGGGAGAGGATGACGGTACCTTCGTCGATCTTCTCGATGGTCCCGTGGATCCCCCCGGCGGTGACCACCCGATCCCCGCGTTTGAGGGAGGAGATGAGCTGCTGGTGTTCCTTTTGGCGGCGCCTTTGCGGGCGGATGAGAAGGAAATAGAAGATGGCGGCGAACACCACGAGCAGGATGACCAGGGAGATCAGCGACTGGCCTGCCTGGGCGTCCCCAGCGGTCTGAGCGTAGGCTAGCATGACATCACCCCTTATCCTTTTGTTTTCGCCGTCCTTTCGCCTGCCCTCTCGGCCCTAAGGAGGCGCAACCCCCCCAGGGCGACGAACAGCAGGGCCCCCACACCGAGCCCGGCGCTCCAGGCCAGAAGGCCTGCCCCGGAAAGCCCGCGGCCCATCGCCACCAGCTGATGCAGGCAGGCGAAGAGGTCAAGCCACAGTATACCGTAAAGGGCGGCGGCGAGGTATCTCCTCCCCCCGGCCATGGAAAGCTCGAAGGCCACCGAGGCCGGCGGCACGAGCAGCCAGGCGTAGGCCGCCGCCCTCGCCCCCACCAGGGACAGCCCCAGGAAAAGCAGGGCGTGCCCGGGCAGGTATCCCACCGCCCTTCCCCCCCGCACTAGGCCGAAGGTCCAAAGCCCGAGGAGCAGGGCCCCGGCCGCTGCCCGTAGCCCCGGCGGGGCCGGGGACAGCGCGGCCACGAGGACCACCAAAAGGAGGCTCAACGGGTAGAAGATGGAGGACCTCATAGCCGGTCCAAGAACAACATCCCCAGCCCCAAAAGGAAGAAGAAGCCCAGGGTATCGGTGACGGTGGTGAGGAAGATAGACGATGCCAAGGCCGGATCGAGGCGCAGGGCCCGCAGGGTGAGGGGGATCACCGCCCCGGAAACTCCCGCCGCCACCAGGTTGAAAAGCATCGCTAGGAAAGCCACAAGTCCGAGGTAAAAGCTCCCTTTCCAAACGTAGGCGATCGCCCCTACCGTGGCCCCGACGAGCAGACCATGTAAAAAGCCGAGCAAAAGCTCCTTCCCCAAAAGACGCCAGCCCTTCCCCTTGGGTACCTCCCCCAGTGCGATCCCGCGGGTGACGATGGTGACCGTCTGCATGCCGGCGTTCCCCCCTTGCCCTGCGATCACCGGCATGAAGATGGCCAGCGCTGCCACCTTGGCGATCACCGACTCGAATGCCCCCACCACCGAGGCAGCCAGGAAAGCGGTGAGCAGGTTGAAATAAAGCCAAGGCAGCCTGAGGCGCAGCGACCGCCACCAGGGGGTGTCCACCCGTTCCTCCAAGGGGGCCCCGGCCAGCCGGTAGATGTCCTCGGTGTCCTCCTCCCTGATGACGTCGATGACATCGTCCACCGTGACGATCCCAAGGAGCTTGCCTTCCTTGTCGATCACCGGGAGAGCGAGGAAGTTGTACTTGTCGAACGTACGCGCCACCTCCTCCACGTCCATGTCCTCCGGAAGGGCCACGATGTCGGTGCGCATCACCTGGCGGATGGGGGCCTCCGGCCGGGCAAACACCAGGTCCCGCAGGGAGAGCACCCCGATGAGCCGGCGCTGTTCGTCCACCACGTAGGCGTAGTAGACGGTTTCCATCTCCTCTGCCACCCGGCGCAGGGCCTCGATGGCGTCCTGACAGGTCATGTCCTTGGGGAGTGCCACCACCTCTGGGGACATGAGCCCCCCGGCGGTGTCGGGGGGATAGGAGAGGAGCTCGGACAGGGTCTTGGCCTCCCGCTCCTCCAGGCGCCGGAGGATGTCCTGAACGGTCTCCTTGGGGAGCTCAGCCAGGAGATCCACGGCGTCGTCCGGGTCCATGCGCTGCAGGATCTGGACGGCCTCATCCCGGTTGAGCTCCGCCAGGAGCCGGGCGGCCTCCTCCGGGTCCATCTCCCCCAAGGGCGCGGCGGCCGCCCGCCTGAGGTAGAGCCGGCGGAGGAGCTCTAGTGCCTCCTCCTCCCGCAGGGCGGCCAACACCTCCGCGACCTCCGCTGGGTGGCGCTTGAGGAGCTCCTGGACCTCCAGCTTCTCCTCCGGGACCATACCGCCACTATACCAAAAGGACTAGGGGGCACCCAAGGGGTTGCCGGACGGACCGCCCGAGGTATAATTTAGCAGTCAAAAGATAAGATTGCTAAGTTGAGGGAAGATGATCCGGTTCGATCGGCTGACGAAGGGGGCGCAGGAGGCCCTGGCCTCCGCTCAGGAGCTGTTGCGGGCCCTCCACCACAACCAGCTTGATGTGGAGCATCTTCTGCGGGCCCTGGCCGCCCAGGAGGGGGTGGGGCAGGAGATCCTGAAGGCCATGGGGGTGGACATCCCCCGGCTGATCTGGGACCTGGACCGGGCGTTGGGGGCTCGGCCCCGCGTGGAGGGGGCGGCGCTCATGACCGTGTACATCACCCCCCGGCTGGACGAGGTGTTCCGGGCCGCCGAGGCCGAGGCCAGGCGCCTCAAGGACGACTACGTGGGGGTGGATCATCTCCTCATCGCCATCGCCCGGGACCCGGACCCGGAGCTCTCCCGCCTCCTTTCCCGCCATGGGATCACCCCGGATGCGGTGTACACCGCCCTGCACCGGGTGCGGGGCGCTCAACGGGTGGATTCCCCCGCTTCTGAAGAGCGCTATCAGATCCTCAAGCGCTATGGGGTGAACTTGACGGAGCTGGCAAGGCGGGGGGAGCTTGATCCGGTGGTGGGCCGGGAGGAGGAGCTGGCGCGGCTGATCCAGGTGCTCCTCAGGCGGCGCAAGAACAACCCGGTCCTCGTGGGGGAGCCCGGGGTAGGGAAGACCGCCGTCGTGGAGGGGCTCGCCCAGAGGATCGCGAAGGGCGAGGTCCCCCAGGCGTTGAGGGATAAGGAGATCGTGGCGCTGGACATGGGGGCGCTTCTGGCCGGGGCCAAGTTCCGGGGGGAGTTCGAGGAGAGGATGCGGGCGGTCCTGCGGGAGGTGGAGGCCTCCGGGGGGCGGGTGATCCTATTTATCGACGAGTTCCACACCGTGGTGGGGGCCGGCGGGGCCGAGGGGGCGATCGACGCGGCCAACCTCCTGAAGGAACCCCTGGCCAGGGGGAAGCTCCGCCTCATTGGGGCCACCACCCTGGACGAGTACCGCAAGTATGTGGAGAAAGACCCGGCCCTGGAGAGGAGGCTGGCCCAGGTCTACGTGCGGGAGCCGACCCCTGAGGAGACGGTGGAGATCCTGCGGGGGCTTAAGGAAAAGCTCGAGGAGCATCATAAGGTGCGGATTCAAGATGGAGCCCTGGAGGCGGCGGCCCGGCTTTCCGCCCGCTACATAGCCGAGCGATTCCTCCCCGACAAGGCGGTGGACCTTTTGGACGAGGCGGCGGCCCGGCTCAGGGTGCGCCACCCCGATGAGGACGAGCTCACCGTGACCGAGGAGGACATCGCCCAGGTGGTGCACCAGTGGACCGGGATCCCGGTGTACCGGCTCCTGGAGGAGGAGCGGACGAGGCTCTCCCGCCTGGAGGAGGTGCTGCACGCCCGGGTGGTGGACCAGGAAGAGGGGGTAAGGAAGGTGGCCGAGGTGGTCAGGCGGGCCCGGGCCGGGCTTTCGGACCCCCGCCGCCCCTTGGGCACTTTTTTATTCCTGGGGCCTACGGGGGTGGGGAAGACCGAGCTCGCCAAGGCCTTGGCCTGGGCGCTGTTTGGGGACGAGCGGGCCCTTCTTAGGATCGACATGTCCGAGTACATGGAGCGGCACGCCGTGGCCCGACTCATCGGTGCGCCCCCGGGGTATGTGGGCTACGAGGAGGGGGGTCAGCTCACCGAGGCGGTGCGGCGCCGTCCCTACCAGGTGATCCTGCTTGACGAGATCGAGAAAGCCCACCCCGAGGTGATGAACCTCCTCCTACAGCTCCTCGATGAGGGGCGGCTCACCGACGGCCACGGCCGCACCGTGGACTTCCGCCACACCCTGATCGTGATGACCTCCAATGTGGGCTCTGAGTTCTTCCAGACCGCTGCCTCATTTGAGGAAGCCGAGAGGAACGTGCGGGAGGCCTTAAGGCAGCGCTTCCGCCCCGAGTTCCTCGGTCGACTGGATGAGGTGGTGGTGTTCCGCCCCCTTGGGCCTGGGGCGGTGCGGGAGATCGCAAGGAGGAAGCTCTCTGCTCTCGCGGAGCGGCTTTCCGAGCGGGGGATCCGGCTTGAGGTCACCGAGGAGGCCCTGGAGCTCCTGGTGCGGGAGGGGTACGACTACCACTACGGGGCCCGGCCCATGGCCCGGGCCATCCGCCGCCACGTCGAGTCCCCCCTGGCCAAGCTGATCGTGGACGGGGAGGTGAAGGAGGGGGACACGGTGCGGGTGGGGGCCCGCGGGGACGAGCTCGTCCTCGTTCCCCACCCGACCCCCTTTGCCAGCGGCACCTCAAACTAATGGCCTGCACGGAGGACCAAAAATCTCATTCATAGGGGAACTATTGTGTGTGGTGTTGAGTTGTCCAGGTTTCCACAGGACCTCTTTCACAAAACAGCTCAGCTGTGTCAACCGGTCGGTTTGATGGGTGCTTCCTTGTAGCGGGCACCCCTGGGTTAAGAGTTGAGACTAACGCTAGTTGTGGTGCTGCGGAGGGAAGAAGGGAATCGGGCGCAGTCCGGCCTTCAAGTCCAGGAGGCTCCCAGCTCTCAAGGCCGAAGAACAAGGAGGCCCAGGTGACCCGGGTCCATGACCCCCCACGCTGGCCAACCGGGAGCCTAAATCCGGTGATCGGAAGACATAAGCGCAGGCATCCAGCCTTGACCGCTGTTTCCCCATGGTCTTACAAAGCCCCACAACGGTGGCTACACGAGCAAAAGCGGCTCCGCCAAGCCCTGAGGACAAGCTCCATGGGTGAGGGGAGGAAGACTCGCGGCTCAAGAGCGGTTCTTTCCAACAGAAGCTTCGTTCGCCTTTGGTGGGGGAGGTCTTCTCCCGTATCGGGGACGGCATATCCCAGGTGGCGCTTATCTGGCTCGTCCTTGAGCTGACCGGCTCCGGGGCGGCTGTCGGCACAGTGGTAGC